>Ga0208666_1001373_pt1 | contig 10842 bp, 15 predicted proteins | sample 5B_taG_FD_184078 | JGI IMG/M metagenome (GOLD analysis project Ga0208666, IMG submission 184078) | Marine viral communities from the Subarctic Pacific Ocean - 5B_ETSP_OMZ_AT15132_CsCl metaG (SPAdes) (version 2) | ecosystem: Environmental > Aquatic > Marine > Oceanic | place: Pacific Ocean...
GGTTCCTGTGTATGGTGTAGTAAGTGTGTCTGCTCCTAGTGATGGTGCAGTACTAACCGTATTTGTAGGCTAGTATGTCTAATTTTGCTTACTTAAAAACAGACTTGATCAACACGACTGAGAATGATTCTACTGAGTTTTCTGCACAGGTATCTGCATTTGTTAAAAAAACAGAGTTTCGTTTAGTTAAAGATTTAGATGATCAAGGTATGACTGAGTATGCGAGTGTGTCAGTATCTTCTGGTAATGCAGGTGCTATACCACTTAATGACAGAGTACGTATTGTACGTAATGTAAACTACATTGTAAGTACAGGTACAACTATAACTAATCTATTACAAAGAACATCAGAGTATGTCAATGACTATTGGCCTGTTAGTGCATCTACAGGTACTCCAAGATACTATACAAGAAGAGATAACTCTAATGTAAAAATTGTGCCTACTCCTGTTTCAGCAATAACAGTTGAGATACAAACACAGTCACAACCACTACCTCTAGCATCAGCTACAGGAACAAGCGTAACAACACAAAATTATTTTAGTGAGTATTGCTATAATGCTCTTTTTGCAGGTTGTATGATAGAAGCAACTATGTACATGAAAGATTGGAATACACTACCAGTATGGCAATCACAATATGATAATGCTATAGCAGCACTACGAAATCAAGCAAGACGTACTAGACAAGATGATATGGCAGTTGCTGGTTCTCCTGCTGGTGGTCCAGATACAATTACACAAGGAGCAAGTTAATGAGCATGACTGAACAAGAGAAGGACGCTGTAAAAAAAGCAGCACCTACAATTAAAAGAATTATTAAAGGTGATAAACGTAAAATTAAATTAGCACCTAAACCAGAAAAACCTAAAGTAATTAAAAAAATGGAGGGTGGTTTAGTAGGAGGACAAACTAAACTTGATATGAATAAAGATGGTATGATCACTGGACAAGATTTTAAAATGATGCCTAAGAAGTATGGTGGTAAGATTACCTATCGTATGAGTGGTGGTAAAGTAATTGGTGCAGGATACGATGATTAGTCGTGGATCTGTTAGACAGCAGATTATGAAACCCGGAAAGAAAAAAAGAAAACTAAGTAAACTTAATAAGAAGCAAAGAAAGAAAAGGAGAAGTTAAATGGGTGGACCCATATCACAGATACCAACTCCAGTAGATTTGGATAAAGTATTAGGCAGACCAACTGGACAGGGATACGGTGCTGCTCGTAAAGGACCAAGCGTTACAGGTAAAGAGAGTGACGTAGTTGTAGAGGAAGATTACTCTCAGGGTAAATCTTTTAAAGTTTCAATAGGAGAGTAGCTATGGATGAAGAGGTAAAGAAACAAAAAGCAAAAGCAACTGAAAAAATAAAAAATCTTCAGAAAAAAAGAAGAACAGGCTCTTTTACTAAAGCAGATCAAAAAGAATTAATAAGATTACAAAAGTTTAGAAATAGTCTTCTCCCTAGTCAAAATAAAAAAGTAGCTAAAAATGTAGAAAATCTTACTGATGCTGCTCTAACTGCTGCGACTTTTATACCTTTAGCAGGTGCTGGTATAAGAGGCGCACAAGCTATAATGTATACTATAAAAAATGGTAAAAAAATATATAAAGTAGGAAAAGAAACATTTAAAAGTTTAGATAAGGCTAGACAAAAAGCTTCTGAATTAAAAGGTAAGTTACCTCCTAAAGCAAAAGGAAATTTAAGTAAAGAAGCTAGAGGTCGTGAAAATATTACAAGACAAGCGGCACGAGAAAAAGATACTGCTAACAAAAAAAGAGCAGCTAATACTGGAATTACTAAACTTAAAAAATCAAAAGATGCTTTGAATAAAAAGAAAGATAAAGCTATTGCAGATACTATTGTTTTAGCAGGTACAGGACTTACTTCAGGAGTTGTTAATAAACAAAGAAATAAAAATAAAAAACCAATTAAAACAGATAGTGTTTTAAGCAGAAAAAGAAAAACAGATAATAGACGTTCCCCTGGAGCATTAGGCGGTAGAGTTGAAATAACTAAAAAAGTTGAAACAGGTCCAGCTAAAGTAATTAAAAAAGTTGAAAAAGGTCCAGCTAGATCAGTGGAGGAAGCACAAAGAAGAGGTTTATCTACTTTTACAAATAAAGCTGGTAAAAAATTAGCAGCAGTAACTAAAGAACAATTAAAAGATGCTGGTTTTAAAAATACTAAAAAAGGATTAGGTAAGTTTATAAAACAAGGTAAAGAATTAGATGCAATAGATAATCCTAATAAAAAGAAAGCTGGTGGTAAAGTCTTTCGTAGAGGTGGTGGTAAAGCCTTACGAGGATTTGGTAAAGCTAACTATTCTAATAAGATGTACTAATGGATTACGGTAATACTGATAAGATAGACTTTACTATACATAAGCCAGATAGAAAAGACTACACAGATTGGCATGTATGGTTTCAAGATTACTGTGATTATTTAGTTCAAAAGTATAGGAACACTTATGGCGAAAACTAAGAAAAAAAGAAAGCCTAGTAATATGAAAGGCATAACTATTGGTAGGGGAATGAAACGTCCTACTAAGTCTGGTGCTGGCATGACTGCTAAAGGTGTTGCTAAATATAGAAGACAGAACCCTGGTTCTAAACTAAAGACTGCTGTAACTGAAAAGAAACCTACTGGTAAAAGAGCATCAAGGCGTAAAAGCTACTGTGCTAGATCGGCAGGACAGATGAAGAAATTTCCAAAGGCTGCTAAGAATCCAAATAGCAGACTTAGACAAGCTAGAAAAAGATGGAGGTGTTAACTAAATATAATGTATCTAAGTTCAAACATACCACATTTTAAATGTTGGGTTAGAAAAGAATTTACAAATAATCACCAAGAATATAAAGGAGAATATTTACACGCATTAGCAATAGCAGTCAATACAATACCAGATAGATGTTTAAGTTTTAATATTGTATTTACTGGCTGTGATGAAGAAGAGAATATACATGGTGGCGCAATGTGGGCTAGAATGCCAATAACAGCTTTAATAGCTGATACTGAATTAGAAGAATGGCCTGAACAAATGCAAACTCACCTAGCCCAACCTTGGGACTGCTCTTCAAGAAATCATACAATTATTGCAATGGATCGAGTATCATCAAGTCCTTGGCTTTGTAAAATAGATGGAGAATTTTATACAGGAAGATACATGTTTACAGTTGATTATACAGATAATGCTATAGCCGATGATCCAGCACAACATAAACAGTCACATGTTTTAGAACTTATAGATGCTGGAGAATATACAGGAAATATAATAGCATTACCGAATAATAGAGTTAGAGTTACAAATCCTGCTTTGTGGGTTACTGGAGAAGGCGCACCAGATTTTGCACCAAGTCAGTATATTCATTCAGCAGAAATAGATAATAGTTATATGAATCCGAATATTACTTTTAACAATCTTTATGTGGAGAAGAAAAATGGCAGGAAGAAAAAAAACTAAATATATGTCTAAAGGCGGTGTTGTAAAACGTATGGGTGGTGGCATGGCTAAGAAGACTAAGTACAAATCTAAGGGCGGTGCTGTTAAAAGACGTAGGGGCGGTAAAGTTAGGTAATACCTAATTTTCAAAAAGGAAAAAAAATTGTTAAAGCCGAAGAAAAAATCATCTAAGTTGAAGAAACTGACGAAGCGTCAGACTGACACTTTAAAGAAACATTCAGTTCATCACACTAAAAAACATATGTCTTTTATGAGAAGTGAAATGAAAAAAGGTACTACTTTTAAAAAAGCACATACTGCTGCAATGAAGAAAGTAGGTAAATGAATAAGTGTAAAAACTGTGGATATGATTCTCATTGTGGAATAGCTTTAACTAAAGTAATAGATAATGAGAATAAAGAAATAGAAGTATGTAAACAATGTAGTTGCAGTGAATGCATTGTTAAAACAGATTGGGGTTAAGATGGCTGATCCTCAAAAAGGAACAGGAAAAAAACCTAAAGGATCTAAACGTAGACTTTATACAGACGAAAATCCTAGTGATACAGTACGTATAAAGTTTGCTACTCCTGCTGATGCTAGAGCTACAGTTGCTAAAGTTAGAAGAATAAAAAAACCATATGCTCGTAAGATACAGATACTAACTGTGATGGAACAAAGAGCAAAGGTAATGAAGAAAACCCAAGTGGTGAATATAGCCAAGAGAGCTAAAGCATCACTCAAGAAAGCAAGAGGTCAGAATGGCAGTAAGAAAAAAAAAGTCTAGTGGTACAGCTACTAAAAGAGATCCTGCTAAATGGGCTAGGGCTAAAGCTAGAGCAAAAGCTAAGATGGGTGGCAAGCATTCAGCAAGGGCAATGCAACTAGCAGTTAAGTATTATAAAGAATCAGGTGGTACATATAAAGGTAAGAAGAAAAAGTCTAGTAATAAACTAAGTAAGTGGAGCAAGCAGAAATGGAGAACCAAGTCAGGGAAACCGTCAAGCAAGACAGGAGAGAGGTATCTTCCAGAGAAGGCAATCAAAAGCCTGTCATCAAAAGAGTATGCAGCGACCACCAGAGCAAAGAGGAAGGGGACTGCTGCAGGAAAGCAGTTCGTTAGGCAACCTAAGAAGATTGCAAGAAAGACAAGAAGGTATAGAACATAATGGCAGTATCAGGAACATACAACTTTAATCTAGACATAGATGAAGTTATACAAGAAGCTAGTGAGATGATAGGGGGAGAAGATACCCTTGGTCATGAACCTGCTTCTGCAAGACGTTCTGTTAATCTTATGCTTAAGGATTGGCAGAACAGAGGCATACTATTATGGACTACAGGGACTACTGCTGTAACTCTAGCAACTAGTGTGACATCATATGAACTAAGTAGTAATACTGTAAATGCTATTGAAGTTGTACTTAGTAGAGATAATACAGATATACAACTTACAAGAATTACTCCAGAAGAATACTTACTTATTCCTGCACCTACTCAAATAGGAAGACCATCTCAGTACAGCATACGTAGAGGTAGAGATAATCCTACACTATCAGTGTGGCCTATACCAGAGAATGCTACAGATGTACTTAAGATAGAAACAGTAAGTGAAATGACTGATGTGAATAAGTCTGCTGATCAGAATGCAGATCTACCTAAAAGATTTTTACCGTGTTTGACAATGGGACTAGCTTACTATATGTCTATGAAGCGTCCTCTTGTACCAGACACTAGGATAGCAATGTTAAAAACAAACTACGAGGAAATGTTAGCTAGAGCAATGGAAGAAGATCGTGAACGTGCTTCTCTCTATTTGTTACCTAGACTGACATTTTATAATTAATGTCAAGAGGTAAGACAACAAACGTATTGGCTATGTGTGATACATGTGGATTTGTGTATCAACGTAGTGTAATGAGATTAAACAGTTATGGATTACTTGTGTGTCCTGAAGACTTTGAGGGACAGTATGACTTAAAGAATAGTCCATTAAATCAAGTGCCAGATGTTAGAGACAATCCTATGGTACAAGATCCTAGACCTGATACAGGTGGTAGGGGAATAACATGGGATCAATATGCACAATGGGAGACATTAGATCCAACAACACTTGCTCCTATTATAGGTAATACAACGTGGCAACTTGCAAATAGAACGTGGGATTCAATATGACAAATTTTACTGGTAAACTTATATCTAATACGTACAGGTCATTACTTACAGTTAATGCAAGTACAACAGGAACAGGTGTTACAACCTCTTTAACAAACGTACAGACAGCAGATGGTACTCAGACTGCATTAAGAATAGCAACCAACTCTGTACATGTTAATGGAACTTTTGGAGTATCAGGAGCAGCTAGTCTAGCTTCAGGAATGCATGTAGCAGGTACGGTATGTGCTGCTAAATACTTTGGAGATGGTTCAGAATTAACAGGTCTAACAGCTTCTATTGGTGGTAGTATCTCAGTAGGTAATGCTCTTATAGATGGGAGAGTCACAGTAACAGGTACAGCAGTATTTAAAGATGATGTATCTGTAAGTGGAGCCTTGGCTGTAGCAGGTAATACTTCTATAGGTGGTACACTGGTTAATACTGGAGCAGGTACATTTAGCTCAACAGTTACAGTTGTAGGTAAAGGAACCTTTAAGGATGACGTATCAGTCAGTGGTGTTTTAGGAGTTAAGGGTAATGTATCAGTAGAAGGTAATACTTCTCTAGGTGGTACTCTTGCAGTAACAGGAGCAGGAACCTTCACAGCTAAGACTGAGTTTAAGAATGATGTGTCAGTCAGTGGAGACTTAGATGTAGCTACTAATGTGTCAGTAGGTGGTACAGCAGTATTTAATGATAATGTATCAGTTAGTGCTAATGTAAATGTAAATGGTAATGTAACAGCTTTATTCTTTTACGGTGATGGACGTAACCTTTCTAACGTAGAAGCTGAGTTAGGTATTACAACAAACATCTCAGTCTCAGGTTATATTAATGTAGGTAGCTTTGTATCAGTCAGTGGTACTCTTAATGTTGTAGGAGCAGCTACATTTAAAGATGATGTCTCAGTTAGTGGTAATACAAATCTTGGTGGAACAGTCACAATAGGTGGTGCAGTAAGTTTAGCATCCTCACTTAGTGTAGCAGGAGCTTCTAACTTTGCAAGTACAGTCACAGTTGTAGGTGCAGCAGCATTAAAGAGTAATGTAACTGTAGGAGGAACACTAGACGTAACAGGTAATACTTCAGTAGGTGGTACATTCTTAGCTACAGGTGCAGGTACTTTTAAAGATGATGTGTCAGTATCAGGTAATACAAGACTACTAGGTACAGTCACAGTTGGAGGAGCAGTCAGTCTTGCTTCATCACTTAGTGTTGGAGGAGCAGCTAACTTTGGATCTACAGTAACTATAGCAGGTGCAGTCAGTCTAGCATCTAGTCTCAATATAGGTGGTACAGTAACAATCAGTGGTGCTAATGTTCAAGCAACTAATGCAAAAGTATGTGCATCAGCTTTCTTTGGAGATGGTTCTAACTTAACAGGAATTACAGCCTCTATAGAAGGTAACATCTCTGTTAATAATGCAACAGTAGGTGGTAACTTATTTGTAGGTGGTACTGTTACAGTAGCAGGTGCTGCAACATTTAAAGATGACGTATCTGTAAGTGGTAATACAAATTTACTAGGAACTGTAACTGTAGGAGGTGCAGTAAGTTTAGCATCTTCACTCAGTGTAGGTGGTGCTGCAAACTTTGGTTCTACTGTTACAATAGCTGGAGCAACTAGCCTAGCATCTACATTAAGTGTAGGTGGAGCAGTCAATCTACTCAGCACAGTAACTGTAGCTGGAGCAGCAGGTTTCTTAGGTACAGTAACAGTCAGTGGAGCTACAGGATTTTTAACAACAGTCAGAGTATCTGGAGCTACATCTTTAGAAGGTGCAGTCAACTTAGGAAGTACTCTTACAGTCACTGGAGCAGTTGTTCTAAAAGATAACGTATCCATAGGTGGTACTGTTAAGATGGGTAGCACAGCAACCATAACAGGTGCAGGAGGCTTTTTAAGCACTCTTAGAGTAGCAGGAGCAACTTCTCTGGAGAGCAATGTAGTAATAGGTGGTACTGCTACTATAACAGGCAATACAGGCTTCTTAGGTACAGTCAGAGTTAGTGGTGCAACATCACTTGAAGATGCTGTAGTTGTAGGTGGTACTGCTACTATAACAGGTAACTCAGGTTTCTTAGGAACTCTTAGGGTTTCAGCAGCAGTATCATTAGAAGATGCTGTAGTTATAGGTGGCACAGCTACCATCACAGGTAACTCAGGATTCTTAGGAACTGTTAGAGTTAGTGGTAATACAAGTGTAGGTGGTACATTTGCTCTTGCTAAGTCAGCAGCAGCTTCAGTCCATACTACAGCAATCAATGGAGTAACTAGTGTATCTCTTAACTTTGGAGGCGCACAAAACTTCTTGACAACTGTGACAGCAGCGCATACAATGGCAAGACCAACAAATGCTAGAGTAGGACAAACAGGAAGTATATTCTTTGTACAATCAGGTGGTAGTGGTACATTATCATGGAATGCTTGTTGGAAGTTTCCAGCAGGATCTGATCCAACCTTCTCTACCTCTGGTGGTGCAGTGGATAGACTAGACTACATAGTAGCTTCTATATCTAGTGATGACACTGGTGAAAATATACAAGCAATACTATCGCAGGAGTATAGTTAATAATGTTTAATAATAATTTATTAATGGGTGCAGCAGCAGCAACTAGTGGTTCAAGTTTAGTATCAGTAGGTAACTCTGCTTTATTCAACAGTGCTAACTCTGAAGACCTATCTCGTGGTTCTATGAGTGGAACTGCTACTACTTGGACTGCAAGTTTTTGGGTATACAGAGGAGACAATGGTCAGCGTACAAGTGCAGATGCTAAATTTATGTTTACGACAGCTAGTGATGCTGGATTAGCATTTGCTAATAACTCAACAGCTAATGTGTTAGCATGGTATGGGGGAAGTTATGTAGTAACGACTGCTGTTTTTCGTGACATTGGTTGGTATCACATTGTGGTAAAAAATGTAGCTGGTACAGGAACTGTGTATGTTAATGATACAGTAGTGTTGTCTAGCCTTACAGTGCCTACAGCAGATGCTACTATGGCTATTGGAAGTTACAATAATTCTTCATCTTACCTTGATGGTTATATGGCTGAATGGGTTTTTATAGATGGTACTGCATTAGAACCTACTAGCTTTGCAGGATACGATTCAACAGGAACATTTTGGACACCTAAGTCATCAGATGTAATTAAAGCATTAACATTCGGAACTAATGGGTTTTACCTAGATAACACTACTAATGCACAGACAGATGCTAGTGGTGAGGGTAATAATTTTACTAATAATAATACTGTAGTAACTAGCACGCATACCCCAACAAATATTGAATTTTTAATGTCTCCAATTTTTACAACTACTGCTAGTAATGTTCCAGTGTTATCTAATGGTAATAGGACTTATACTGACTCTGCGGCAGAGGCTCAAACTAGAATAGGTGGTAATATAGTTTTTCCTAGTAGTGGTAAGTGGCTTCAAGGAGTTAGTTTAACAGATAAAAATAATGGTAAAGCATTTTCTGTTTGGACAGATTATTCAGACAGTCAGGGTTTTCCTAACACTGGAAATTTTTTAGGTTGGCATTTAACAACTGTCATGAATGGATATAATTCAAGTGGTTCTTCTCCTTTTACTCTTGATTCAAACTTTACTACTTCTGATCAATTTTGGATTGCTGTTGATATTGATAATTCAAAAGTATGGTTAGGTTTTTATGATGATAGTGCGAGCACAATAACTTGGTACGCAGCAGATGGTGGCACTGATGGTGATCCTGCTACAGGAGATAATCCTTTTGAATCTATTGATTGTTCAGGTGCAGTTTTTGCTGGTGCAGCACAAAACTCAAAAGCATTTACACTTGTTAAAGAAGCAGATTGTCCCTTTACAATACCAACAGGTTATAGTTTTTTAAGTACTACTAGCCTAGCATCATCTATAACCAGAACACATTCTAACCTAGAAGAATACTTTGACACCACACTCTACGAGGGCAATGGTGCAGGGCAACGTGTAGGAAAGTTCTTACCTTTTACTAATACTTTTACTGTGGGTAAGGGAGCTTTATTTATAAACGCAAATAGTGAAAGTTTAAGTAGAGGCAGTATGTCAGGTACTGCTTCAACATTTACAATTTCTATGTGGGTAAAACGTGCAGAGCCAGCAGTAGGTAATACAGATGCAAACTTTGTATTTACTACAGCTAGTGATGCAGGATTAGCTTTTGGTAATAACTCAACAGCAGACGTACTAGCATGGTATTCAGGTAGTTATACAGCTACTACAAGAGTGTTCAGTGATCAGTCACAATGGATAAATGTTGTATTTAAAAGTAGTAGTGGTACAGGTACAGCTTACGTAAATGGTGTTGAAGTTCTAGGTAGCCTTACAGTACCAAGTGCAGATGCTACAATGTCTATTGGAAGTTACCTTAGTTCTTCAAACTTTTTTGACGGTTATATGGCTGAAGTAGTGATGATTGATGGTACTGCATTAGAGCCAAGTAGTTTTGGACAAGTAGATACATCTACTGGTCGTTGGATACCTAAAGATGTATCAGGTCTTACGTTTGGTACTAACGGTTTTTACTTAAACTTTGCTGCATCAGATGACGTAGGTAATGATGTCTCTGGTAATAATAATGATTTTACTAATAACAACACAGTAGTTCAGGTAGGTGACACACCAACTGTAAACTTTGGAACTTTAAATGTAAGTGGTGGTGCTGCTACTGTTACTAACGGTAATAGAACTAATACAGGTGCTTCTGGTGGATATGGGAATGTACGAACAAGTTTAACTTTCGGTAATGAAAAAATATTTACAATGCTATTAATTAATGATGGTGGTAGTGGTGCAACTGTAAATACTGGATTTTCTGTAGCTCCTGATAGTTATCTTCCTAATGTCGGTAATGCTGGTCAAACTGGTGCATATGCAAATATTCAAACTTATGGTTCTACTACGAGAGTTATAATAGGTGATGCAAAAGGAGGGACAGTTCTAGTATTATCTCACTCTATTGCAGTTGCAGATGGTGATTATTTTACAATGGCAGTTGATGCTGCAAATGGTTCTGTTTGGTTTGGTATATACGACACAAGCGCAGGTAGTCATCAATATTTACCAGCAGTTGTAGGTGGTACAGCAGGTAATCCTGCACTTGGTACTTTACCAACTGTAAGTGGTCTACCCTTTAATAATAGTCAAAGTTGTATTTTTTCAACTGGTTTTGGCACTTCATCATCATCTACAATAGTATTTAATAGTGCTGATATGC
>Ga0208666_1001374_pt1 | contig 10838 bp, 21 predicted proteins | sample 5B_taG_FD_184078 | JGI IMG/M metagenome (GOLD analysis project Ga0208666, IMG submission 184078) | Marine viral communities from the Subarctic Pacific Ocean - 5B_ETSP_OMZ_AT15132_CsCl metaG (SPAdes) (version 2) | ecosystem: Environmental > Aquatic > Marine > Oceanic | place: Pacific Ocean...
CCTGAGTAGTAGACGTCTCCTTTCTTGCTTGTGTTGCGGAATAATCCGCCAATGTTTACAAGTTCTGTGTCTTCTGCCATTTCTTTCCTCCTGTTGTTTCCCTAATGTTAGGGTAGTATTTAAAGCTTTTGTAGCTTTCCGGTTTCAGGATTAACCTGCCAACCATACTCACCCAAGCTTTCTAAAAGCATCTCCTTTTCTTTTTCTTTATCTCTGTTTTCATCTAAGAACGCTTGGAATGCCACAGGATATATCTTTAGTATAGTATCTCCTGATAGCCACTTACCATTAACAATGGTTGAGTTTTTACTCCTTGCACCTGAACCTTCAAAGATAGGCTGTCCATCTACGACACATTTACCTAACATTGTGCCATGTTCTATGTTTTTAACCATGCATATGTCCTGCTTTTTGCTGAGCTTGTATGATGTCTGACATATTAATCTTCAATACGTCAGTACCAAACTTTTTATGTAAGTCAGCAATAGTATCTCTGAATACCTTTTCTATATCTATATGTTTGTCAGGAACAATCTCCATACGGAAACTACCTAACTGTAGTAGATGTGTCATAGTCTGTGGACCTCTCGCAGCGTCAATTTTCGCTTGGAAAAGCTCACCGGCCATTTGGGCTACCTCTGGACTCTCTCCTTCAGAAGATGAATCTGTCATCGATGACCTCCAGCTTTATCAATACCTTTCTTAAATTCTTTACCATTCCTTGTGTTTCTCCTATTTCATTTTTTAGTTCGTCTATACCGGAAGATAACTCATCTATATGTCTGAGTAAATCCTCCACGTTTTCAACGAAGGGTGTCCAATCACCTACGTGATTTTCTGTTCTTACTCTTATTGTATCTTTTAGATTGTTTCTTTCCTCGTCTAACATTATTTTTGCTCCATTTTGGGTTAGCATGTATTACATTACCTCTGCGGTCTTTTTGTGCTTTGATATAACCCATCCAATATTCAAAGGCATTCTTCTCAGTGGGCTCTAGTCCCCTTACTTGTAGTTTACTTTTAAGACGGTCTCTCACAGGACTATTGCCCTGCTTAAACCATATACGATTAAACAGTTGTTTCTTATCGTAATCTCTGATATATCTCATTGCACCTTTATACTTTTACCTTTCGGTGTAGAATCTATCTTACTGACAGTTATATCCAACACTCCATTTTTAAAGGTTGCTTTTGCTGAGTCAACGTCTACAGTAGGTTTAAATCGCCTGTTGTAGTTGTATTTTCTTTTACCACCGTTCTCAGCTTTTACTGATATAGAATTAGGTTCTACATTTATATCTATATCTTTCTTCTGAACACCGGGCATATCTATAGTAAAGACTATATCTTTATCTCTGTCTTCGTAAGACATTGTACCTTCGTGTTTAGGTTTAGCCACTACGGGCTTTCTAGCTATCTCGTTTTCTAAGTTAGTCGCAACGGTCATCATATCTATCCATGCGTCTAACAACTCTTCTATGCCTAGTATATCACCGGCTCTTCTGTTGTTTCTTCTGTTCATATTTTCTCCTATCTTTGTATGAAGGGTGTAACCTCATGAGGTTCTCTTCCTTCTTCCACCACTCAGGGTATACCTGCTTATTTGGTGGATTACCTATTCTTGGCGGATTGCCTTTCTTTAGGTTTCCTTTACTTCTTCCCATTCTGTCCTTCCAATTTGACATACTCTTTCTGTAACTTCTCAATGACAGAGGCCATAGTAACGACCAATGAACCCTGAATCTGGGCATTTTCAATGAGAGATAACATAAGACGTATCTCATCCACTTCCATTTTCATCATATTCTCTTATCTCCTTTATAGTATATAAAGCTTACGGTCTATCAAAATTATCTATATGTCTCTTCAAGTCATCAGGGTCTCTGTAGGTGAATGGTTTAACATAGTGAGATAATATTGCCTTTGCTAGCATAACTCCCTCTATCAATGTTTCCACACCTGCCTTTTCACTTTCCTGTAAGACCTCAATAGTTACTTCAAGTCTTTCGATTAAATCTTCAACCGCTAACCTTACCATCTTATTCTACTATCCTGTCTAACCTATACGACCTATAGTGGTTCTCTCTTTGAGATGTGAACTGCTTTAGGTTATATCTATTATCTAACCCAACGACGTAGTAGTTGCCATCACCTGAGACAATGATATCTTCAGGTAAAATAGCTCTAACACTATCGTGGTCTCTTTCGTGTTTCCAACCTGAGAACTCAAAGTCTGTTCTATTCTCTGGGTTGTATCTTAGATTTACTTGCTTGTGTTTTCCTGTTTTTTGATAGTGCATAATTGCTTCTATCAGTCTGTTTATTGTTGTTGTTTTCATTTGAATCACTCTGTAACTACCATGACTAGAAAGTATATAAAGCTTTCGGTGAAGCTATGTTAAGCATACTAAAGGAATAACACTAAGTTATATCTCTACTATATTAAGATATATATTAATATAGCTATATAGCTTAGTAATAGCAACCACTGTGATTTAGGGTCACCGTGTGTAGAATCTTTGAAATAAGGTTCCACAAGGACACTTCCAGCGTCTACATCGAGGGCAAGTCATCATTTACCTCTTCGAATAATTTATTTAAATTCCATCTTATTGGATTTTTAAGTCTAACTAATTCAATGGCATTAGCATGGAACCATGTCCACTTTATACTCTTACCATCTTTTTTCTTATACAAATAATCAGCTTGTTCAGGTGTGATAGCCCAAACTCTTTTATTTCTCGGTTCATCTCTGCGTATAAGTATCAGAGATATAGCTCCATGTCGCTGAGCCTTTATTGCCATTTTAATCTGGTGTGAAGGTATAGACCTGCTACTACCATAATATAGGGGAAAAGAAGTAAGATTGCGAGTAGTTTTACATTCGATGAGTATAGGACGACAACGATACACAGCCATAAAATCGGCAGGTTGTTTTTCTGCGATTGCCTGTTTGACGAACTTGCTGACATCGTTAGTATCCTGTATTCTAAAAAACCAGCAATCGGCTCCATGTAGGCTCTTTCTTATTTCGTTTTCAAAATTCTTTCCTGTATTCTTGGCCATTCGCCCCACCAATAGCTCTGTTTAGAACTATATCTATATTAAGCGATAGCTCTATATAAAGCTTTTGGTAGGAGATAAGTAGAGCCTAGAAGTCTATTAGAGCTAAGTAGCCCAAAAATATCAGTAGAGCGTAAAAAGGTGCAAAGGCATAAAACCATATCCAAGCTTGGTCTTCTGAAGTTAATAAAGGGTCATTCCAAGTACTTTCTGCTTTTTGATAATGAACATTCGGAAATAACTCTTCAGATATTTGTGCTGTAGATTTATATTCTCTATCATTAGGTATGATTGACTTTTCTACTGCTTCGTTTGACCTTCTCTCTATCTCTGTCCAAACTACATTCATACGCTCTGATTCACATATTTCTTCTCTGTCTAATAGTTTCTTTAGAGCTTTTATACTCATCCCTTCAACAGGTGGATATTCAGTTGGTCTATTCATTTATATACCCCACTGTAATACAACTCTTACAATACCCAGCATATAGGTCTTTTTCTGCTAAAGATATTCGTGTTCCGCAATTAGAACACTTACCACCTAGAAAATCCATTACCTCCCTCATATCCCATCCTCTGGCACTTCATATAGTCCTATATCTATCATTTCTGTTAGGAATAGGTCTTGGTCTTCTAGAGGTGCCTGATAGTATATCAATGCACATATCCTTGTTAGATAGTGCATCAAGTTCTTCTCTACTAGTTCTGCCCCAGCTACTATCTCTTCTAACTCTGCTATAGTTTCTATAGCTTCTCTCTTTGTTACGGGTGCTTTCATATCTTATTTGTCTCCATTCTACTACCACAAGTGTGGCATTTATATACTAATAGACCTCCGCCCATGTATATCTCTTCTCTTTCTACGCCACAGCATATCATAGTATCATACCTATGACTATACCTATAGCTATAGCGATATAAATCTGTGCTTCTTTCATAGTAAAAATACTCCTGTTACCATACCAAAACCATAACCAAAAATTATACCTGATACATAATCAGCTATCCTTTGATTCCTTTCAATATTGGTCATTCATTAACCTCGTATAACATATATGACAGTAAGGGTTTCCTGCTGTATCTCTATACCTTACGTAATTCATAAATAATTTACATCTACAGGTATTACAAGCAGTATACTCACTCATTTATATACCCTCTTCTAACGGCCTTGTACCACTACGGTCGGGTGTGCTTATATACCACCCTCTAGACGTAGGCCAATAGTATGGGTAGCTATCTATCTCATTGGCATATTCTATTGCTTCTGATGGCCACAGTGGAGAGTAGAACTTGAAGTCTTTACGTAATAGATTCATACGGTGTGACTTGTGTATTTTTTCATCTCCCAGCCATTTAGGATACTCAATAGGTGTTTCGATGTCGTATAACTTCATGGTGTTGTTATATCCACGAGCTTTCCACTCTATTATCATTGTGTTAACATATAACTTCAGAGCAGTCTCATATCCTTCCCACATCTTTTTGGCCGGATGGTTTAACCAACCTTTATGCGGATAGTTAGGTTGCATAGCATTAAGCAGTTGCATACCCTCTACTCTTTGTTTGCCTAGTCGCTTGTAATCAAGCATTAAGGCACTCTCACTAAAATCACTACTTGGTAGGAATGTTTGCATTTCTTTTTTTCCTCACTATTTTCACTTTCTTCTTTTCTTTCAATACCTCATTAAAATCTACAAATTGGCCACCTTGTTCAGCACTTGGTGGTAATGCGTAGTTTGTATAGGGCACTCTAACCTTACGTTGTTTCATAGTCATAATATATCCTGCGAGTATATAAAGCTTTCGCTATAGCTTGTAGTATAGGGAGACAGACAAACATCCAAAACTCAGTATATACCTTTCGTGTTTCACGTCGGTATGTATAGTAGGTTCTGCTGAACGTATAAACTTAGGATACAACTACTACTGTAACTTAATCAGTATGTCCTTTCCAGATATACTTGGTTCCGATTGCGAGTATCACCAAACCGATACTCACCTACTGATATAGAACTGTCCTACTACAGATGACTCTGAAAAATCTTTTTAAACTGTGTGGCCTGTCTATAGATATAATTACTGATGCATTTTGCGAGATACGTGTCTAAGCACCAACTCGAAGGGAAGCCTTACACAGGCGAATACCACTCTCCTTTTTACGGAAGGAACTACGTGGCTTATATCTTTACTCAGTGGCAATGTTTGCGATTGTCAAGCCTATACTACTTTATGGGGATAGAAGCAGGGAAAATTCAGTTGGTGTTCATCATCTCGTGGTGACGAACGGGTTAGAGGTAAAACAATGAGTATCCTACTTCTACCCTATCCACATTATTTCAGCTTAGCATATGCTTTTGCTATATTACTTTTCATAACCTCCTTACTTCTTACTTTGCCATCAAGACTATACTTATTCAAACCATACTTATGTATAACGTTGTTTATCTGTGCGGCAGTGGGGCGGACGGACTTATAATGTTTATGACATAATCTACGGATAAGCCATATCCTACTTATCTTCTTCACACCTTCACCACCTTACGGATAATCTTAGATAGGTTGTCACCAAGTGTATCTACGTCGTCGACATAGATATGATTGGTAAACATCTGAGACATATAACGTTTTGATGCACCAGCGAATCCTACCTGTATAACAGACCAGCCACGACTCTCTGCAAAATTGACAGCTTTAGCAGTATGTTCAATACCACGACTACCACGATACATATCAGCGGATGGCTGACCGTCAGACAATACTATCATTAGTTTGTTAGCGTTGTTATTGGATTCTGCTTTTACTCTTTGAGCTGACGCTATGATTGCGTTACCATCTCTGTTTTCATATCTTGCTGACATACCACCCATAGCGAATGGTCTATCTTTCATAGTAGGAGAGTAATATTCTATCATTTCAGTCTGACCTTTTATCTTTTCATCTGCACTGTGACCGTATACCCATAGATTAATCATAGGGTTATCTGCCAAAGCTTCTTTGATAGCGATAGCACTTTGACGTGCTGACTCCATTGTAGAGTATCCCATACTACCTGACTCGTCTACAAGTAGACATATGTCAAGTGGTTTATCTTCTTTGGTTATCTTAGCCTTGAATAAGTCAGTCATACCCATAGGTATTTTATGTAACTGACGCTTGTCGAGTATACCTCTCCTTTGGTTGTAGATATTGTGAACGTTAGTAGCTCCGTATAAGTCTATCTTCTTCTTAAGTTTGTTTATCTGTGACTTCATCTCTATCTTAGCATTGGTATAGTTACGTTTGTGATACTCGTCAGATAGAGCACGTTGCCATGTTATCTTTCTCTGTCCGTCAGTCACAGCTAATGCTTTACCTATATCTTCTTCATAGTAATCAGACTCTTCTAACTCTTTTATCTGTTTCTGCATACGAGTAGACAGTTCATCTGATTTATACTTGACTGCTTTATCTAAAGCATCGAGATATTCTCTACCCATAAGTGAACGTAGTTTATCTCTGAGTTTATCTTCTAATTCAGTACGCATGACTCTAGCTCTACGCTTGGATATGTCATCTCGTATCTTATCTATCTTACCATCTGCTTCCATCTCTTCCCATGCTTCAGGAGACACATCTCTTTTGAAATCTTCTATATAACTCTCGGCATATGTAGATGCACTGTCGTCTATATCTTTGAGCATCTCTTCAGTAGGAGTAGAGTCAGGTGTCATATCCTCTGCTTGTTTCATCAAATAGGTAAAGATATTCTTGATACAGGTAATAGTATTTTCTCTACTGTCAATACCTTTCTTTAACTCTGCCATGAATACTCTGATATGCTTACCATGTTTCTTACGTCTGTCAGCATCAAGCTTAGACGGATAGCGAACAAGTAACAAAAGAGTATTGACAAGCTCAGTGAAATCAGTTAGGTCTACTTCTTCTACCTTTGACTCAGCAAAGTAATGTTCCTTACAAGCTTCGATATAGTGAACATATCCTGCACAGGTCTTTTGTAACTGCCTTTCGATATACTCATCTTCAACGATGTTGGCTATATTGTGAAGTAATTTCTTCTCGTGGTATGTTGGTGCCAAGTCGTATATCTCGTCACTCTTTTGCCATCTATGTAAAGAGTTACTATGTATAACGTGTAACTTCTCGTGTATAGCAAGACCTGACACAACATCTAACTTAGTGTCATTGTTCTTGATAAGCTTACCGTCAATGACTATATGTCCTCTAGTCATATCAGTGTAACCACTACCACCAGCTGATGCAAACTCAAGAGTATGCTTGACAGTTGGGTCTACTACTTTACACAATGAATCTATATGTTTCTTGTGTCTGAGTAATCTCTGGGCAGTAGAGTGGTCACTGTAATTGGTAGACCACATACTTGATAGTGCAGTAGCACTACCTATGCCACCTGTAGCCCACCATCCTGTGCCACCACCAAATGTATGACTGCTACCACGATTCCATACGTCAAGGTCTTCATCGATATCTATCTCAAACAAGTCCTCTTCATCATCTTCAGGGAACATACCCTTAGGTGCGTATTCTAGTTCTATTTCTCTTTCATCCTTTCTATCCATCGTTCTACCTCATCTAATTCATCTTTTTCTTCTGCCGTGAGTTTATACTCAAAACATTTCAAACTCTGTATCTGACTGTTTACTGCACAGTCGTATACGAATTTGTCTTCTGCTGATACAAGGTCACTAGCCATATACATCATGTCATTGAGAGACATAACTGCTCTGCTAGGAACTATAGCTCCGTCTTGTACCATTCTACGTTTGTAAGCACCAATGTGTCTACCTGTAACTTCTCCAAGAGGAAATACCTCTTTCAACACTTTAGCTATCTGTGCAGGTTTCATACCCTGTAGTATACAGAATCCTGCTAACTCATGCCAATATGTGTCTTTCTTTTTACTTTTACGCACAGCCATATAACTATTCCCCCATTGCTTGGATAGTTTGTATAACTCTAACTCTTTCAGTATCATCGCCACCTTGAATAGGATAGAATGGTAAGCATACGTGCTTCAGTGCATCTATCAATGTCATACCGTCTACTACTAACTCAGCAGTAGTCAAACACATACGTGTAGATACGGCAACGTTTAGTTCTTCTGCCTTGTATAATTCACGTATACGTCTAGCAAAGTCAGTGATACGAAATGCGTCATCATCACTGATAGCAGGTGTGCGAATCTGTATCAATTCCTGCTCCTTATCTTGTGGTAGATACTCAAGTTCATATATACCACCGGTGAATCTATCTTTCCATGCTCTATCTAAGTCATGTGCAGCACCAAGATATTCTCTACCAATATTTGCAGTAGCAAAGAAAAAGGCACCATCATCGATAGTTACAGTGTCAGCACTATCAGACTCATCGAGGGCAAGATACTTTTGTCCGTCAAGGACAGGCATAAGGATATTACCCAAGTCACCTGTTCTATCTCTAGTAACCTCATCTAACATAATGAAGGCACCCTTATCATCTTGTAAGGCAGACACAAACCTAGATGGTTTGAACCATGTACCTTTGTCACTGTCAAACTTTGTATCTCCAAGTAACTTAGCAGAAGGATTCATAGTATCACCAAAATTAAACGCATAGAATGGTTTGTTTGTTATACCTGCAAGTATCTTACCAAGACTACTCTTACCACATCCAGATGGACCGGTAATCATAATGCTTTTACCTCTATATATGTTTCTTAACATAGTATAGAATGTAATCTTATCCGCAAACTTGAATTCCTCAGGGATATCAACGCTACCCATAAGTTTACTCATGACTGTGGCTTTGTGTTCTACGACTTCTTCGGGCGTAGGTTCCTCTTCTGACACGGGATTCTCAGTGGTATAAGTAGGGTCTCTACTCATATCAAAGAGTTCCTCTAATCTCGACTCTTTACTCATTGTTTCCTTAATTTACCATAGTTTTGAAAGTATATAAAGCTTTGCTTTTATTCTATATCTCAGTATACGTCACTTGACCTATAGAAAGGATAGTGGGGTATACGGTATAGAGCATAAGCTCTTGGTCAGTGAGCGATATAACTAACCTCACTGACCTTATCATTCCAACAGGCTCTACAACTACCACACTGATTACCTTGATTAGATGCAGGACATACGTGACCTTTAGCAGTATTAATCTTGTCTGTGTTGTATACTGTAGAGATATGGGTATAACCACTAAACCCTTTATCTACTGTTGGAGCACTCACTCTTATCACTAAGTTTGGTGCTATCTCTTTATCATAATTTTTCACTAACTTATACTCTTTAGTTGGTAACCAAAAGCGTATAGTAGGTGAAGCCCATGCTACTGTATTTATATCATCAAGCATGGCACTACCTTGAATATCGCCAGAATCAAAAAATCTAAAGACTCCGGCATCAACTATATGTTGTTTGTTGTGCATTAAGTATATCATTGCATCAACCCATTTTTCTCTATCATTACTCCAAGCATCATATCTACGTTCTAAAGCGTCTTGTGTATTGTTAAACATATATCTACCTTTAAGGGCATAACATCCCTCACATACACTACCTTTAACTTTGGCAAGTTTACTACCTACGTTACATCTTCGTGCAGAGATAGACCAAGCGTATGATGGCATTTTACTAGGTCGGGACAAATTACCTACTGCTAACTCAGCTTCTTTTATACTGTTAAATATGTTAGCCATCATCAGTTCTGTCTCCTACGTCTAATTAGTTTACTGTCTACTCTTGACTTATCATATCCATATGTGCGTCTACCAGATATACCACTACTTGTGCCTTTGATTTCATACTTAGTGAATATGTTTACTATAGCATTATAGTCTTTAGTCTCCATATGTCTAAGGCTTGATAGTATACTATTCATACCTGAGGTAATACTATGCATATAATCTTCCGCATTAGGCTTTACCTTTAATACAAAATCTCTCATAGTCTTATAGTCGGGGTCGGTAGTATCTTTAACTGTCATGATAGGATGACGTGCTCGACCACGCATATAGGATTGTATATCTTCTATAGTTACTTCAGTCATTTACTCTACTCCAGATAATACTTGTTCTCGGATAGAGTCACTGTGTTGTGTATATGTCTCAAATGAATCTACTTGATGTGGTTTTGGGCAGGAAGAGAAGTATAGGTTATTCCTTGCTAATCTTGCTTCCTTACGTGATGTATCTATACGTCTAACATTGTTGTTAGTGATAGATGCCATTACTGCTTTTATCTGTTCTGCTGTCAATCCTTCTACTAATGTGGTTATATCTGTCATTGTTATACCTCTGACTTCATGGAAGTCGTAATTTACCATCCATTCTGAGTATATAAAGGTTTGGGTCGAGTCGGGGGTAGCTATATCTTTATAGTCTATATTAGTCTATATTAATCTATATTATACTTAATAGAGATATAATAGCTCTATATAGTAAAGATAAGTGCTTAGTTAAGCTATATAGCTCTATTATATACTACCTATATCTATATAAAGCTTTGCTTAATAGAGCCAATATAGCTCTTATAGCTTATTAAGCTTAATACTCTTGTGCCCCTCAACGTAGGCATATAGGCTCCACTACGCTCTCGGATAGCCCAAATCGAGCCCTATGGCTCTACTTGGCTCCCCTAAAGGTATAGATTAATTTACTCAGTAGAGCTTATGGCATCACGAGACGTATAATACGAGTTATGTAGAGCTATATCTCTCCGTTTGTCGACGATAGAAGTATAAAAAGTAGTGATATATTCAGTGGCGGGGCAGGA
>Ga0208666_1001375_pt1 | contig 10837 bp, 11 predicted proteins | sample 5B_taG_FD_184078 | JGI IMG/M metagenome (GOLD analysis project Ga0208666, IMG submission 184078) | Marine viral communities from the Subarctic Pacific Ocean - 5B_ETSP_OMZ_AT15132_CsCl metaG (SPAdes) (version 2) | ecosystem: Environmental > Aquatic > Marine > Oceanic | place: Pacific Ocean...
TCAACACTACCCTTAATGAGGGCTGAAATTAACTAGTTTTAAATCCCCAAGGTAGTAAATATAGTAGGAGCTTTTATATGAAAGTCGTTAAAAATACAAGTATGCAGGGCTTAAGCATTCCTTTTGGTTCGCCACAAGGTGTGGTAACTTTCTTCCTTGCACCGAAACAACAGGTGGAAGTTCCTGAGAATTGGAAGAGTAGCGTCGCAGAAAATCTTCTTCATCGTAGAATGGTTAAGATTAAAATCGTACCCGATGCTGCGCCTATTGCAACCCCTGTTGAAGCTCCTAAGAAAAAACCCCGTAAGAGTAGTTAATCATGGCCATACCAACCAGTCCATCCGTTGAAGTCATTGAAAATGATGTTTCGATTTATACTCCAAACATCAATTCAAGCGTTGTAGGCATTGTCGGCTTTGCTAATAAAGGCCCGGTCAATAAACCAACCTTAATTACAAATCAAGAAAACCTAATTAGGAAGTTTGGATTGCCAGATACTACCCTTCAAGGCCAAGCCTTAGAGGGCGCTTTGGAGATCTTGGAGGCGACCAATCAGCTTTACTTTGTTCGGGGCATTGACTCCACTAAAACTACAGCCTACGCTTCCGCTACTGCTGCTTTGGCCGCACCTCCGGCTGTCCAGGTTAGTGGCTATGTTCTTAGCACAAACGCTTCGTCTATCTTCTACTCGATTAAAGATAACGCAGGGGTTACAACAGAGACAGGAACCGTGCAGGTTGTAAGCTCGGTAACTAACGACACTATTCCTAAAGTATTTGCTGCTGCTTTTAACCCGGATGCCTTAGGGGATCAGGATGTTTACTCGTTTGCTGACGGAACTACCGTATTCTTGGCTTCTAAGTACGCAGGATCGGGTGCTACGCTTCAAGTATCGTCTAGCCATATTGACTTTGGATTCTCTGCCTTAGGTGTTTTTGGGGACGCAGTTTCGACTGGCGCTGGTCAGAATATGACCGCTACTGGCTTTACCTCTTCCGCGATAAACGCGAATATATACTCGATTCACCCTGGTGCAGGCTACAACCTTAGCTCCATGCGAGATGGCTCGACCCGAGGCGTTTCAGTCGAAGTCAACAACTTATCCGTTAGAGATCAAGTTGTAGTTAACAATGATGGCTCACAAGTGGAGTCGTATAATAGAATAGAGTTAGCTCCTTCTGGTGCCCAATCAATTGAGTTCTTACTTAACGTTGATGAGGATAACAACGAGTCTGAGTACATCTTTGTTGAAATTGAAGATTCGGCGGGCACTGCGTATGTTCCCAAAAATGACTTTGAAGCGAAAGCAACTGCTCTTGGTATAGTTGGTGGGGGTACTCACGACCCAGCGGGCACGCCGAGATTCTTAAAAATCCTAGAGGGTAATTATTCTCTTGCAGGTGGTGAGAGTGGCGCTACTACAGCTTCCGACTTGGTTGGAACTGCTGCTGCCAAGACAGGCATCTACGCTCTCGATGATGATGCTTTAAATGTCTCCATTGGACTCCTTCCTGGTATCACTGATGATACAGTTCAAAATAATTTTGTGACTTTGGCTGAATCTTCTAAGAATTTCTTAGCCCTTGTTGCTCCGCCCTTCGGTCTTTCTGAAGTGCAAGATGCAGTTAAGTGGATCAACGGTCAGTCTGCGGACACTAGAGATTCTGCCTTAAACTCATCGTACGCTGCTGTTTACTGGCCTTGGGTTCAAGTGTTCAACCCGTTTGCAGGTGCTGAAGAGTACTATGATCCGACCATCTTTGCGGCTAGACAGTGTGTATTCACAGACGCTGTTTCGGAGCCTTGGTTCGCGCCTGCTGGGTTTAACAGAGGTCGCTTGACCAAGCCTACTAATACGGAAATCAAGCTTAATCAGGGCGATAGAGACGCTCTGTACAGCAACTCGGTTAACCCGATCTCAAACGATCCAACCACTGGGATCACAATCTTTGGACAAAGAACCACGCAGAGAACACCTACTGCTCTTGACCGAGTCAATGTCCGTAGGCTGATGATTTACCTCCGTAAGGTTCTCCTTGAGCTTGGCAAACCCTTCCAGTTTGAGCCGAATGATCAGTTCACTTGGGAGTTGGTTGAAGATGCAATCAACCCATTCCTCGATGATCTTCTGGCTAGAAGAGCTATTGTCGAAGGTTCTGTTAAGTGTGACTCGACAACGAACACTCCCGCAAGAGTTGACAGAAATGAGCTTTGGTGCTCGGTGACGATCAAGCCTACGAAGGCTGCTGAGACGATCGTCTTCGAGGTCAACCTCACAAGCCAATCGGCAACCATTAACTAATAATAATCATGGTAGACAGTTACTTAAAGAACGACTACAGAGCGAATTTTGAGCCTGGGAAAAGCCTTCCTAAGCTCTCCACAAAACTCGATGCTGTAAGATCGTATCAATTTGAAGTGAAGTTCTTTGGGCTTCCTAGTGAGTTCTCTCAAACACAGCAAGTCCTTACTGCTGCTGCGAAGCAAGTGAGTCCTATTGGTGGTTCCGTTGATGACATCGTTGTTGATCGTCTTAACGACAAAATGTACTACCCTGGCAAGTTCACTGCGGATGCGGTTACGATCACTTTCGATAACCAACTTCTGACCAACACAACGCCTGCTCTCTGGAACTGGTTCAAGACTATTTATGATCCGATTTCGGGTGACATGACCAAGTTGGCTGCGCCGGGTGGTCCGGGTAACAAGTCTTTCAAGGCGTCCAAGATGACAGTTCTTGAGCTTGATAACACCAACGAACCCCATGCTTTCATTGAAATGTATGGTGTGTATGTTACGGGTGTTAGATACTCGGAGAAGAACTACGCAACGAACGACTTTTCCACTGTTGAAGTGACATTCCGCTTCGACTTCTTGGATTACGACAAGATCAACTAACCTCTTAGATCTAATTCAGGTAGCCTTCTCTCTAAATAAGAGAGAGGGCTATTTGTCTATTATAAGTTATGGATTTTTTCACGGAACTTTTGGAGAGCTTCAGTCGGAAGCATGATCGTAAGCTTAGACTTCTGGAGCAAGAAGCTGATCCCGAAGCGGAAGCGTTAGCCAAGCAAGCATTAGCTCAAAGTAGTCAGCAATCCGCCCAGGAGTCCTTTAACAATCCGATAACAACTCCAAATGGTAACCAGATATACATTTGGAGAACTGGTAAGGGTAAGGTGAACTTTAATTATCAGCCGATCGCTTTCCCATCCTTCGGAGTTGATGATAATTACGAGAAGTTTGTTGGATCATTCAAAAAGGATGCTGAGGTGTTTGATCCTGAGAAGGAAAGGCAGGAAAGTCAACAAAGAAAAGAAGAGAAAGATAGGGAAGATCGCCGTAAGTCTGTTTTAACGTCGGACATGGCAAAACAGAACCCTGAGATCGTTGGTGAGATTGTTAATAATGTAAACGAGTTTGATCAGGCAATCACCGATCTCTTATGCACTGAGGACGAATCAATTAATCCTGATTATATGGATCAGGTACAGTTTGCTCCTAATGCTAGTTGGGCCAAGTGCAAGCCCCACTTGCAATTCTTAAGAGGCAATCAGCGAGGCAATGTCGAACGTCAGCTTATAGCTGATGTTCCTGTCTTAAGGTTTGATGGCAAAACTGGAAAGTATTTTGTAGACTCTGAACCTGCTGTTGCCAGTCAGGCGTTAGAGATTTCAAGAGCGTTGAATGTATTAGCAAAAGCTGCGGCGGGTGATAAATCCGCTAAGGAGGAAGCCTGCAATAGATTTAAAGTGACCGAAGGTGGGGGCTTGAAAGGCGTTACTGTTTACACAGAAGTAGACTCAGAGGGTCGTGGTCTCACGGGTCGCGTATTTAATAATGAAGCTTCCGCCAGATCTCTCAAAGGCTTGATGGGTATGGCTGGTTGTTCCGTGGAACCTCAATCAGCAACAAAAGCAGTAGCAGCAGGTAGTGCAGGTGCAGAGAGTAATATTAGAGGGACGTTAGGGGAGATTGCTAAGGTGGTTGGGACAGACCTTTTAAATCTTGTGAGGGCAAAGGCTGCTGGTGGGATGGGTGTCGAAACCCCAGAGATTAAAGCCTTACAGGACATAGTATTAGAGCGATCAAAAGAAGTCTTAGACTTACTTGGAAATCTCAATGAGCAGCGAGAGTCTTGGATTGATAAGTCCCAAGGCGCTGTTGTCAGCGAAGAGGAGCAGGCAGAGCTTGAAGCTATCTCCGAGATCGTAGGTGATAAGGATAGAACTATGAGATTTATGACTGCTATCCTTAGCATGGCAGCTACAACCTCTAGATTGAGAAAGCCAATGGTTACAGTTCAGGTTGCTGAACAGGTTGGGAAAGGAGATAAGCAGGACGTTTTAGAGTGTTGGGGATCTCGTGAAGAGGCATTAGCGGGTTTGCGTAAGAGCGAAGAGTATGAAATCGACGGGGAGGTTAGGTCCCGAGTCACAGAGGGTGATATTGCAGAAGTTCCTGCCTCTGAAGTATTCAAAAATAATCCTGAACTTCTGGATAAGTATATTAAAGCAGGAGTCATTAAGAGCAAGGACCAGATGTTATATGCTTCTGAGGTTAGCTTAAAGACTTTGCTTAGACTAAGCTCTGCTAAACAGGGAGAGACTACCGCTAATAAAGTTAGCGAGACTATTGTAGAGGGTGAGGACCCCCGTGCTTTGAACTTCAATGAGAAGATTTCCAAAGCGGATCAAGCTTCCGTTAGGGGTATCCAAAGAGACGTTAATTCTATTAGCAATAGTGTTAATGAGTTATCGTCTAAAGTTCAGGTTAAGACAAAGGATGGAGTCATAACTGAGAACTCACTAAAGACTTATGCCGATAGCATAGTATCGCACCTTAAGAAGAACAAGAACTTTAAAGAGATAAAGGACAACGTCGATTTATCTGAGTTGGTGGCATACATTGAAGATATGAAAGCTGGTGACCCTAAACTGACCGACAAGAAGTTTGAGGCTAAGATCAAGGACAAGTTGTTTAAGATGACCACTCTTTCAAAGATCGAAACAATGGCAGCGAAGGGTGAGAAGGATAATCGGAAAGCTGCCTTGTATGCCCTTGCTGTGTTTAATGTTGCTGGTGGCTCGTCTAGAGACAGCACGGTATTCCAGGTCGATGTTTTAGATGAGATGGCTTCGTATGTGTCTACTCAGAATGGTGAGATGCAATCTGCATTAGATTCGATAAAGGCCAAGGATGGTAGATGGAACTTCCAACCTAGTAAGGGATCTTTAACCTTTAGCTACGCTGATAATCCTAATAGGAGTATTTCTGTGACCTACAAGGACGGTAGGTGGATTGCTTACCGATCTGCAACTTCTATTAAGAATGCTTCAACTAGAAATGCAGCAATAGGTCAGAAAGAAAGTAAGAAAGAGTCTGTGGAGATTATTAATGCTTTGTCTAAGCTTACAGAAGCTCTAGGCATCATCAAAGAAAAAGTAAGAGTCCTCGATGCAGACTAGATCACAAAGTCTAAACATCGCAACCTGAACATCCCCAGATGAACCCACAAAGCTCGGACCCTTAACTGGCAGATCCAACTCATTGGTTATAGCCATGGGTTCCTTTCGATTCTGACCGATAAAGAGTAAAAACTTTCTAGAAGATTTCTTGGAATCTCGATGGGCTTGAGCTATCATTTTTGAAATTGTTGATTTAGGATTTAATAAATCACTTACTTGTTCTTCATTGTATCCTTTCTTACATTCAATAATGAACTTAAACTTTTCTGGAGTAATTAAGTCTCCATATACTTTTAAGTATTCAGGTAATGTATGAGTTGTAGCAAATGCACCTGATCCAGGAGTTCTACAGAATTCCTTAGTATCGAATCTATCGTTTAAAGTCTTTGCAATCTTGTTCTCAAACCTGTTACCTTTTGCTCTAGAGTTTACTTTCTTTTTCTTCTTTCTTAATGGCGATACATCAAAATCATCTTTCATTTCAAATCCTCTAAGCTATAATAGACCATGGATAAAGTATCACTATCGTTAAAGGATACCAAATTTAAATTAGTTGAAAGAAGCAGAGGACGTATGAAAATTCAAATTAAGTTTTCCAAGGAAGAGGCCGAAGGCTTCAAGAACTTTTGCAAGCTGAAGCCACCAGAGCTTGAGGACGATAACTTTTACAAGCAGATCTTCTTCGCAGGCTGCAACGCTATGACTGAGCAAATTCAAGCTCTTGTTAACGCTCACAAGGAGTCTGAAGCTAAAGAAGAATCCCAGGTTGAAGAGGGGACTCAAGAGAATGAGCAAACCGAAGAATAGCTTTAAAAGCCATAAGATTTACAACTCTAAGCACCTAGAGTCCATTGTAAAGTCTAGTATAGAGGATAAGCAAAACTCTTACTACCTTATCACAAACAGTTGGGATAAGGTTTGCAATTACTTTAATGCTAATCTACCAAATGATGGTGATACAAATCTTCATGTTGTGGATATCTTCAATGTGCCGAACGCTCTTGACGTAATCAAGAACGCCATTAAGTCCCATAGAGAGACGATCTCAACGTCTTGTCTTTCTAAGTATGATCAGCTTCCGATGCTGGTCGTGGTTCACAAGTCTTTCCCTCGTGTCGTTTCCTACAACGGCTCGGTAGGCGCAGAGATTGGAATCTAAATTGAGCTTGGGTCTTTCGGAAATCCCATTTTGTGATTCCGGTAAGACTCAAGCTTTTCGTTGTATCTCTTATTTTTAGAGTACAACAGTCTCAGATTATTTAAGATCACCGTGGTGAAGTAATTAAACGCTTGCCCAGAATCCCTGTTGAAGTTCTTCAGGACTTTGAGTATAAGTAAGAAGCATTCTTGTTTTGCTTCCTCATGATCAACATTGAACTTGAAAGATAGCATGAGTCGGTTGATCAACATGTCGAACATCTCGAAGAGTTCATCTTCGACTGAACGGTCGCCAGATTTAAACTCTTGAATCAACGCTTCAAACTTTTTATTGTCGATATAGTAACTCACTCCTCTATCATAGTCTTATGCCACAACTAAGTTTCCAAGGTGCCAACCCAAAGTGTGAGGGTTGCCCCGCCTTGAGTATGGGTCTCCCTACCAATACAATCCTAGATTATGAGTACAAGGATGCTCCTGTAGACATTCTCTTCATCTCGGACTCAGCGAAGATGTTCGAGGGCGAGTATACTCCCTTTAGACCTCAAGAGTACAATGTTATTCAGCGCGAGCTTGGTAGGTTTACGAAGGATTGGGAGGTCGCCTATACGACTGCGGTGAAGTGTCCTAACATTACATCGGAGAATCTGAGCACTGGTATTAAGAAGTCTTGTAAGGTTCACCTTCATGACACAATTGACCACTACAAGCCTAAACTTATATTCGCTTGTGGTAAGGTCGCAACCACTCTTCTCTATGGTAAAGCAAAGGAGGAGAGCAAGATTCGTGGAAAGGTGGATACTCTGGTCACTGAGAATGGTACAGAGTTCCAGGTAGTGCCCATTATTCACCCATTCCAGGTCGTAGCAGAGCCCAAGAACGCTTATCTTTTCCGAACCGACCTGGAGAACGCATTAAATAACGAGCTTTTAGGGAAGGCCACAGACGCTCAGGTAGACCACACTTTAGCCTTAAGCATTGGGGAGTTAGATGAGGTTCGTGATGAATTTCTAGATACTGATATGGATGTTGCTGTGGACATTGAAACCACGGGCCTTAACTTCCTGGAAGATACGATCCACACGATTTCGATGACACTTGTAAACCGGGACACTGGTGAGCTTGGACGGACTTTGGTATTGCCTATAGACCATAAGGAGGCCAAGCTAGGCTACAAGGCGAAAGGGGCATTCATGCAGTTCATCTGTCAGGCTATGGCGAACAAAAAGAATAGGAAGGTCTTGCAAAACGCTGGCTTCGACCTTAAGTTCTTGAAGCGGTATGGCGTCGAGGATGTGTATAATGTCTACGATACAAAGCTGCTGCAACACCTTTATAAAGAAGATGTTCCCAAGTCGCTCGCTGACCTTGTTTACTACTACTTCCCAGAAGAAAAGTTCTAATGCTCACAGTTGAAGGTAAGAAGTTCGATTGGAAAAACATTCCTCTCATTCAGTGTGTCGAGGGAAACGCTAAAGATACGTATGCCACTGCAAAGGTATACGCGAAGCTACTCGAAGAGGTTCGGCAAAAGAAGCTAGAGAAGCTTTACGATAAGCTTATCGCACCTCTTACTATTGCCTTCCGTGATATGGAGTTTGAAGGCTTGCTCATCGATGAGAATAAGATGAATGAGTTAGATCAGCAGCTTCAAGAGAAGATTAAGTTAGCAGACATTGCATTGCGTGCTGCCGCTGGGTTGGAGGAGGATGCCAACCTTAACTCTACCAATCAACTTGTTAAGATCATCTACTCGTTTGAGAAAAACGATGATGGTGAGTGGATTCAGGTTGAAGACTTTGGTCTGGGGTTGTATCCTTTCGAGTTCACTAAGAAGGGTGCTCCTTCTACTAACGAAGAAACTCTGACCAAAGTGAAAGCCATGGTCGAAGAAGAGTTCACAGCAAGAGGTTTGAAGGTTGAATAACGAAGAAGTAAACATCGCCAAGGCAGTCTTAAACAACATGTCCGATGATCAGTTGAAGGCCGCTAAGAAGTTCTTTGATCGCTTCTCAGAATATAAGAAGTTGACCAAGCTACACTCTGTGTATATCGAGGGTGCTCGTACTGCATTACAGAATACTGGCAACAGTCGAATGTATGTGAAGTATAACATTGATGGCACGGTTACGGGTCGTATCTCAAACTCGGGTGCCAACGTCGGCAGAAAGAAAACTGACAAGATTGGTGTGTCCTTTCACACTCTGCCTCGTGAGTCGCTCGATGTAAACATTCGTGATTACGTGGTAGCCCCCGAGGGTCACGACTTTATCACGATTGATATGAAGGCGATGGAGCTACGAGTTCTCGCTCATGTTGCTAATGAGCAGAACATGATTCACGCTTTCAAATCTGGCGTGGACTTGCACAGTTATTCTGCTGGACTCACCTTCAACAAAGACCCAAAGGATGTAAGTAAGCTAGAACGGCAGATCGCGAAGGAAGTTAGCTTCTTGACGGTGTATGGAGGAACTGCATATACTCTCGCATCGAAGCGTAACATTCCTGAAGATCGTGCTGAAGAAATTATCAATAGTTGGCTAGCGGCTTTCCCAGGTGTAGGTCGATACATGAATACTATTGATGAGTATATCAAGCAGTTTGGATATGCTAAGACCATCTTTGGACGTTACCGTCACCTTCCTAATGTTCGATCTCCGTTTAAGGGTGTTCGCCGCGAGGCATTTCGGCAGGGTCTGAACTTTACGATTCAATCTGCGGCTAGTGATATTCTGCTTTGTGGCATGTTGGGCGTCATCGAAAAGCTCAAGGGTATGAAGGCTAAGGTTGTTGCAACTGTCCACGACTCGATTGAGCTTATTGCCCCCAAGGAGGAGACTCGGAAGGTGGTGGAGATTGTTAGTGATGAGCTTGAGAACTACTACTATCTTCGTGAGAACTTTGGCATCAACCTTAAGGTTCCTCTAGGCGTGGACATTGAGGTGGGATCAAGCTTTGGTAACGGTGTGGAGTATGAGCTTTAGTAGCCCAGGTAGTCCATCACTCCTAACCATTTGTGAGCAGTACTTCTAGGTTGCATCTGCCACTCAAATAGACCCCAGGATCCATACTTATTATAATCACCTGTGAGTCTGTAAAGCATAAAGAGTTCACCGCCCTCAGTGAACCAGTTATCTAGATCATTGTAGTATAGTTGTCGCATACCAGGATCTCGGTTAGCTGCTACAAATAAGTTAGTTAGTGTTTGATTGTTCTGTGCTGCACCCACCCCTACAAGGTGTTGACCACCTTCATATGCGAGCAACTGCAAACCTCTTTGTTGTGCATTGATTGCATTTTGTCGAGTGTAAACTCTGTGATTATTCACAAGATTAATCTGGCAAAGGGATAATAGGTAAGGTACAGAGAATGTAGGGGCTGTTGGTGTTATACTGAGGTTTCCGAATCCACCCCCAAAGTAAGGAGCAACTGCAAAAGCATCCGCACTCTGATAGGCGTTCTGCCAATCCATGATTTGATTGTTCACCCAAGGGTTAACACTCTGACCAGCCAATACGCGCACAAGATTTCTTGTGCCTACTTGATTATAAAAGCTGGAGAATAGGTTGAATACTTCTACTGATCTTTGTGAGTAGTAAAGCCACCCAGCGTGCCAAGAGGTAGGATGTAAACCTAATGCTAATCCTTGAGTTTGAGCATACTGAGTTTGTTGAAACTGGCTATTCCAAACTTCATTACTGTACTCCAAGTAAACTGTTAGGTCGGGGTCAAGCGCAATACGACACAGTAAACCTAAGTATTGCACGTAAAGATCATCAGCCATATGAGGCACACAGATCCACATGTTCTTACGTGTTTTATTGCACAGGTCAATCATGTAGAGCGGGTGAACTCCTTGCTCAGTAGCCTGTGTGTAGTTAAAGAAGTTTGTAGCGTCAGTCCATGTGATACACGGGTTGTTGTTAGTCCTACCCCAGTTCATGAATCTGATTGTATCAAAGGCGTCTAAGCTTCTTAGGAAGTTGGGGTGGAATATCCTACTTGAATTATCAAAGCCAGGAAGGTATACCTTTATGTTTTCAATAGGCTGAACGATGTCTGTAATTCTGATCGTAAAAAGCCCATCGCTCGGCACCTGTAGATTAATTTTAATGTGACCTTGTGACTGTTCGAGAATCGTTAAAGATCCATTACCTCCTGCTCTAGGCTCAACGGTACCAACACCATCGTATCGTATGTTATAGATGCCG
>Ga0208666_1001378_pt1 | contig 10818 bp, 13 predicted proteins | sample 5B_taG_FD_184078 | JGI IMG/M metagenome (GOLD analysis project Ga0208666, IMG submission 184078) | Marine viral communities from the Subarctic Pacific Ocean - 5B_ETSP_OMZ_AT15132_CsCl metaG (SPAdes) (version 2) | ecosystem: Environmental > Aquatic > Marine > Oceanic | place: Pacific Ocean...
CCTGAATCGAATTGTCTTTTATTTACAAGATGCGTGGAGTCAGTAGCATCTAATGGTGATGATATATTATCATCTATTATTATTTTAAATTGATTACTATCAGTAGTGTTTAACACTATAGCGTTTGAGTCAGCGCTCCATGAACCGCCAGCTATACCAGATACAGCACCTGTTAATTGAGCTGAGTCAACAGATAAATGCCAAGCCATTCTACCAGGATTATTTGTTACTCCATTAGTTATTTGTAATTCTGACTTAATGCCAAATTCACCGATCACACCTATAGTTCGATCAATGGCGCCAACACCACCCGCTGTAAATGTTGAACCATAAGGATTTGATCCAAGAGAATCGATTAGGCCAATTTGTTGTTGTACGCCAATAAGTTGTACATCTTGAATTCTACCTGTTGCATCGATAGTTAATTTAGGTATCGACATACTACCAGAGTTTATGACTCCGTTACTAGTTAGCGTAGAATATAAAGGTGATTGCGTCTGAGCAATATTTGTACCGGTGGCTGTAGTAGTTACCTGCATTCCTAAGCCGCTAGTTAATTCGATACTAGCTTCACCAATACTGTCTATTCTACCGTAGTGGTCTACCTCGATAGTAGGAATTTTAGTTGTTGATCCATAATTGCCAGGCGTTACATTTGTGGCTTGTAAACCAAGTTGTACTCTGTTGTCTGTAACAACAGCTAGCATCTGTCCTGGTATACCTTGGAATCTTAAAGATGAATCGGCTAGTGTGACTGTATCACTACCAGCATCACCTGTAAATGAAAACGTAGGTGCTATTGTGCCAACTGCAGAATCTAAATCAGATCTTAATTCTGCTGTAGCCGAGTCTAAATCGGATCTTAGTACAGCAGTCGCAGAGTCTAAGTCAGATCTTAGTACACCAGTTACTGAGTCAAGATCATCGTTATTTGCTAGCGGTACCCAGTTACCTGCATGTGCAAAGTAACCCTTACCCGTTGCGTGTACGTGTGCAAACATACCATGATATGTAGATGCACTTGGTAAGTCTGCTAACGTAGGATATACGTTAGAATATAAAATTTTACCTGGTGTTGTAATGGTATTTGTAGCACCATCGATTATGATATCACCAGATAAAAGCTGGTCTATCTTTTTATCAGAATCTACGATTACGCCACTGTTAGCTGTAAGTGTACCCTGTACATGATCTAACATGTCCGTAAAGTATGAGCCACCAATAACTGTAATGCTTGTTGCATTTTCAGATCCATCATCGCCTGTACCAATGAATAATCTGTCACCGAAATTTCCTGTAGTACCTACACCGTATGTGTAAGCCATTTCTGCAGTTTTAAGAGATGACGGTGCTATAGTGCCTGTAGACCGTTTGATTCGAATAATTGTAGCCATTAGAAATTACCTCCGGAAATTGTTTGACCGGATGGCGTAGTTGTTACAATAAATTTCTGTGAAGCTGAATCAAATTGCAAAACATCACCATCTGATAGACCAGTTAGATCTACATCGGCAAGGTTTGACATATTGAGTGCACCCTTGACTCTTTTTATTGGGGTGCCGAGTACTACCTTTGAAACGTAGTTGCCACCGCTTACTATTTTTATAGCCATTACTACCTCGTTACACTAGGAGAAACAATCATTTGTCCCTGTAAAACACGTTCTATGATGGTATCACCGCCGCTATCGACGTATTGCATTTCAACATCATATAAGTATTTTCCCTTGCGTAACGCATCGGTTTGCAAATTTGTAAGAGAAGCTGTCATGATCCCGGCATTGGCATCGCTAACAATAGTTGCCCAATCTACGGTATCTGCGGAGTCGCTGTTATAACTCCTTTTCATTTTCATATTAAAAGCGTGACTAGCAATGTTTCTTGGATTGCCATCTTTTTTTACGATATGCATTTCTATCGCAACATCAGACCCCTGATCAATAGTAAAAATTTCTTCTTGTGCCATGGGGCCCTCTCGTGATTATATGGTCTTATTTATACTATTTATACTTCCAATCTGTCGGCTTGTTTTGCGAATGTGTGAAATGAATGAACTTAATATCGGGATGCCAGTCACCCATCCAGACATAATCATTACCAGAAACTTCTTTATATTTTTGTGTTATACTCCATTGCCATCTTTTATTTGTATAGTAAGTATCATCATAGCCAGACTTCCATCGTGTAAACCAAGCGGCCGGCAGTATCTCTAAATCTAATTTCTTGTTGACCTGATCAAATACAAAATACTGCTCACCATTCACAGGTCCTTTTGTAGTACCATTTTCTATATAGTACTGTTGCCAATAATCTACATTAGACATAAACTCATCGTAGATGTATCTACAATCTTTTGGATAATATTTGAAGAATCCACCATTTAGTGTATATTTTTCATAACTATCTCTCCACCAACCAGGCATTGCAAGAAACTGACCAGGTTGTACAGGATATTCAAATATCTTTTTATAATCGTTCTCTAGTAATACATCGATGTCCATTACACATATAGCTTCGTCTGTATCAAGTGACATACCATACATTTTATTCCATTGTAATTTTACATCATCGCGAATAGGTTCTCGTATCCATATAAATTCGTATTCAGGTAATTTAGATTCTAAATATTCTTCATACTCAGGACCATATCTATCACCTATTCTAACGGCTACTATCTTCATCATTATGCTCATATATAAATTCAATATTACGATTAGATCTAAATCGATATAAAAATTTGTTTATAGAATATTTAAGTCTAAGTATAATTCTTTTTATATAAATCATAAAAAAAATCTCCTATTATTTTTTGCGTATCCCAATTTGGATGACCATCTAAATCACTGATTGGCTTCCATCCTTTCAACCAATCTTGCATACGTGGCTTATTCGTAACATAACTAAGAGCAGGCCAACTATGCATTATAAATTCATTTAAAAGAATTTTTTCTTCCATTTCTTTAAAGACAGGATTCTTCATCCATCTATCTTTCATTATTTTTTTTATTCTAGAATAACCGTATAAAGCAGTTTCAAATTTATTCATATTCCTAAAATTTGTACGATGATTTTGTTTTAACCTATCGTGTGATACTCCAGAAGAAGATGCTAGTGAATAACAAAACGAAGATATAAATTTTATTTTATTCTGTTTACAAAAATTATATGTGTGTATAAATGGTAAAAGCTCATCTTCAATAAGCATATCTGCAATTGCAATAGATTCTGTATTATTTATTGCTGCCCAAGATGTCCAACATTTCATAAACCAATCAATAGAATACTCATCTTGCCAGCTATTATGTCTTTTTTTAGCATCATCCCATTTTATTAAACTATTATCTTCTTTACAAAATTGATTATAATTTTTTATTGAATCTTCATATGAATCTGGATAATGTTTTTTTATAAGTTCTAAAGAGTTTCTTACATAAACTGGCGGTGTTGTTTTACAGCGATCAGTAAAATTCTTATAATTTTTTATTAATAAATCAGCCATTGCAATTACATTATAATAATTAATGTCGTTTAAATTCCTTCCTAATAAGTTACGTCTATCCCCTCCTGTCCATAAATGCATTATTATTTTAGGTTTTTTTCTATAAGCTTGAGCTATAGTTTGTTTTGCGATTGCAGCATTAGATTGGCCAGCTTTTCCTAAATTTAAAGTAAGTAAATTTAATTTGTCACTTACATATGATGGCCACATAGGCCAATTACCTTCAGGTACCCCCAATTTCCTTTTTTCTTCATCTGTATGATAAAAATTACTATTATTACATTGCATAGTTGTAAAACTACAGCCATTTGCTAAAAGATATGACATTACGAATTCCTTAAGTAAGCTAAGACACAAGTTTCGGCGGAACCGCCATCGCCTGGATTTGTCGGATAATAAACGTTATCCCAATCGTTATTTATTTTATTTCTCACACCTCGATTAAATGCACAACCACCTGACAATACAAGGTTTTTACTTGGTAGTTTTAATCTTGCATAGTCAGATATTTTCATAACAAGATCTTCGAATACTTCTTGTGCGACAGGTGCAATATCTTTTTTATTAATTGCAGGCATCCAATTACCTATGCCCCTATGCATATTTTTTGTGAATAAAGGTTTCCATGCATGCGGTATAACTAAGTCATCCATCATTACTTTTTTTATAATAGGATTAACATTTCCTTTAGACTGATCTATTATCATCTCATCTTTTTGTGGTGTTAAACCACATCGTTGTGTCATTGATGAATAAAATAAACCTAGGCTATCCGGATAAGATGTACTATATCTTTTTGTGAGTTTATTATTTTCTGCTTGCCATATAGTAGTTGTATCCCATTCGCCTATACTATCAATTACTATAATAGTTGCATTATCAAATTTGCTATTATAATAATGAGCAGCGTGTGCTTCATGATGACCCACATATTTTATAGGACATGTAATACCATATTTTTTTAAATATGCCTTTACTCTGTTTCTGGCAAATGGTCTTGATTGGCCTGCGTATAGTTGTCTAATTGCTTTTTTAAATGGTCTTTCATACCATACAACAAGGTCAGGCCATTTATCATTTACGCGATAAGCCTTATCTATTAAATCATTACTATGTGTTTTATTTTTGCTGGTGTATATTTCTTGTAGTTCATTACAATTATATACTGCAATTGATGCGTCGTGGCTATTCCCGACCATACCCCATATTACATTATTCATGAATCATAAAAGAGTCTGGATCAATCATATACATTTTTCCTGTTCCATTTTCTACCATAAAATTTCTTAATTGCAAAGCATGATTTATAAAACACATATTATTTTCTAAATTCCATTGACCAATATTTTTCATAATATCAATTGCTTCATTATATCTTTCTAGTGTTACATTTTGTTTAAATTGATCCATAGGCTTTACTATTAACGGTAAACCATCTATGTATTCCATATATAATTTATCATCACGATATTCATAAACCTCAACTAATCTAGGTTCATATTCTCTGAGCTGTTTATATAAAGAAAACCAATTGTCTGCCAGGCTACAATTTAAATGTTTTACTATCATATCTCCTAATAATTGCCAAGAGCATTTTGATCCTGAATCTATTACTAAAGGAACTTTATGCTTTTCATCATTTACTGGAAATATATTAGCCATACTTTACAAACTCCGGATACCATTCTTTATAATTAGGTATTTTATTTATTCCCATTCTAAAATAATCTAAATTTACATTATCAGATTCTAATATACCTAAAATACCTTGTTCATGTAAACATACTTTATCTTTTAAAAAATCATAATTATCATCTAAATATTTTTGTTTAATATCATAAGGTAAATAAGCTGCATTATAATAAGATGGATAAGCTAATGTATTAGAAACACTAAATTTAAACTTTTCTAAGAATGAATATTCTTTTACGTACGATTTAAATTCATGTATATAGCCTATGTTTAAAATTGATATACATGGATGAACGTTCATAGAAAAATTTTTATTCTTTAATAAAAGAGATGAATAATCCCATATTCTATCTTCTGTAAATTCCCAACTACTATGTTTTCTAATAATAGAATTTCTTTCTCCCCAAGCATCTATAGAAAAACATATTTGAACATGTTTAAAATTATCTAATAGCCTTTGTACAACTGATTTAGATGCACTACCATTACTATTGAATTGTAATCTTATATCATGTGATCTACCGCTATCAATTAAAATATTAATTATTTTTTTAGTAGTTGGTGACATAAATGGCTCGCCACCAGAAAATTTAAAATAATAATAATCTTTTGATACTTCTTTAAAATCATCATACCATTCATCTGAGTGATTAAAATACTTTGGATAATTAATCCCCTGTTCTTCTGCAATTTTAGACGATGATAATGGATGACACATTAAGCAAGCGTAGTTACATATATTACCAATTAGTTTTAGTTCCATAAAATCATCTGATCTTAAATCTTGTAATTCTCTTTGTCTCTTAGAAACTGTACCCTGATCTTCTTTTAGCTTACATTGATGACATGCCTCTTTTATTTCTGGAACTGACAATGGATTGTCTAACTTAAATCCGTTCTGAACATTTTTCATGTAATCTGAATTTTTGAATTGAGATAATGTCATATCATCACAATGATGAGGTGACGGCAAAGATTCACAACAAAGAGCGTAGCGACCTAAAGGATCACTAGATAAAGATGTATATGGAAGAGGACAATACCAACTCAATGCCAGGACCTTCCGATCAAATCATAGCTATTAGATAAAGAAAGTTTATCATTTAATAATTCATATTGTTTTTTAATAGTTGTAATATCGTAATACATCCAAACAACATAATATTTAAAAATATTTGATGTATAGCATAATACTGATTTACCTTTTACAATTTCATCTATCCAATCAAAATCGTCTTCTAACATATTACATAATTGCAATTGGTAATCGGCATTTGATAAATTATCTAAAATTCTTTGAGCATTAATATCTTCTGTCAATTCACTATTCTTATCAAAAGCATGAAACTGATTTGGAGTTCTTCCTGCTAAAAATACATATTCATTTCTATCGTAACTATCAGATAATACTTTCATATATGAGCGAAGATCATTACCGACAAATCCATAATCAATAATTTTTTTCTTTACATCTAAAAAAGTCTGATCATAGTCAAATATTATAACTTTAGTCTTATCATGCCCATACATATCATATAAAGCTTCTGGCATTATACCTGCTGTAGGTGTAATTATAACATCATACTTTTTATTAATATGAGTAGGCAATGGTTCATTGTTTTCAAAATAATATCTTTTTCTTTTTCTTTCACATTGATTTATGAATAGCCTACTTGAATTATAACCGCTAATAGGCTCGCATGGTTTATTGTTTAAGTAATTATAAAAAATAGATTCATGCTTTTCATAATCTCTATGTGGATATAAAAACCATTTTTCGCTTCTCTGTTCAGTAGTAAAGTTATATATTTTTGGATGGTTAGGAGTTTTTATCCATAAAGGAGTATAATCATCATGTATGTTTTCATCACTCCTAGAATAATCTTCTCCAAGTTTTATTATTGATTGACCATTCCATTGAGTCAAGTCTATTTCAAAATGTTGAGGGTGTATAGTAGCTGGCTTATTTGGATGCGCTATTATATGTGCTCTCATAAATTCATTAGATTCTGAAAACTCATAAAAATTCTGTACTGGCGTTTTAACTTCAACTTGATTAGCAAATCCAGATATTAGCATACCTATACCACAAAACATAGCATGTGTAAACCCTTTATCTTTTAACTCCACTAATGCTGTATCAATATCTTTATAGTAAAATAAACAATGGCCCGAGCCTGCACCAGTTACGCCACCTTGCATATTCCAGTACAGATACTGAGCCATTTTTTCTTTATACCATGTCCATGGTATTTTATTATTTTCTAATATTATAAACGCTAAATGTTTTTTCTTTTGATTTACAGTCCTATCAGTAAGTAGTAACTCAAATAATTCATCAGCATTATTGAAGTTCGACTTTACCATGGTGTTTCTCATAACTTTCTATCATATTTTTCTTTGTAATATCAGATGAATAACCATGTATAATAAAATGAAATCTATTCTCAGTTGAGTTATTAGAAGCTTCGTGCATAACTCTATTATCGTAATAAAACATTTTTGTAGGTTCGAAAGGTACGGCCTCTAAAGTATCAGCTCTTCTCAAATAGCAATCTTCGGGTTGAGTCAGGCATACATTAATGGCAGATGATATACTTCTTTTATCTCCATCTGTATGTGCTTTTATATAACCGCCTGGTTCTAATAACATAAATCTTGCTCTACGCATTATAGAACAATCAAAACTGTCCATTAAAAATTCTTTTGTTCTAGGAGCGATCTCTTCTAATTCAGTCCAGCCATATGTTGCATCTTTTTCTTCAAATCCATAACCACTTGGATTCATAGTTCTATAATATTCTGCTCTATCACCTATTCCCCATCCATGTAATGCACAAGACTGCCATCCTTTACTATCGCCACCTCTATGCTTTATAAAAAAACCTTCTTCATGCACTTGCTTTACTTCATCAATTGATTCTTTAGGAAAACATAAAGTACTTTCTAAATACCAAATATCATTTTCTGCACATAGTTCATTTACTTTGTTCGCTAATTGACTATAAGACAATGGCTTGCTTCCTTATATTTTTTGTTTTACTACAAAACATTTTACATGTCTTAGATGCACAATCATCGCCGCTAATATTTTTCCATGCTGTGGGTATATGCTTAGTCATAAAATCATGTTGCAATAAATTTACTAAATCATTATTTATAGCGTTCATTTCAACATGATCGTATAACATCATTACTCTATCTCGTACACGGTTATCTCCTCCCATCATGTAATCTAATGAATTTCCTAACCAACAACATGGTATCACTCTGCCTCCATTATCAATATAGAATTCTGTATTATTAAATGCTTTACAATTTATTTCTTCGCCGTCATCAGACTTTATAAACTTATAAGCTTCTTGCCTTTTACTAAATTCAGGATCTGCTGTTTCTAAAATAAATTCTTCGTCTTTATATGTAAATGACATTTTACCTTCACCTTCTTGCTTATGCGCAAACCTAGGCGTGTGTACTATAAAAAAAGTTTTAAAGCCCATATCCTCAGATAATTTTTTAGCTTCTTCTACTTGATGTTGATTATGTTTGAATACAAGATATTGCCAAACTGCATTACCACCTCCATCGATAAAACCTTGTGCATTTTTCATTACTCTATCAAAAATAACATTTTGTCTGTATATATGATTTGTGTCTTTTAATCCGTCAATTCCAAAAGTTACTTTAGATCCGTTTCCATAAAATGAAAAAAGCTCACCTAAATCTTGCCAGTATTTTGCAGTCTTTAGGCCGCCATTAGTTGCAATAGTTATTTTTAAATCGTTTTGTTTATAAAAAAGATATTCACATATTTCAAATAAATCTTTAGATGTTGCTGGATCTCCACGATTACCACACATATTAATTACATCTAAATCATAACTATCGAAGAACCTATCATCAAATATTTTTTTGATATCATCTATTCTTAATTCAGAATTGTCAACATCTTTTCTTATACTCATTTCATGTGGATATGACGGTTTAATATTATTGCGACCGCACATAGGACACGCGGCATTGCAATAGTTAGATAATTCTATATGGCATTTTATTTTGCCTGATTTTTCATAAATCATCTACCTATTACCATAAACCTATTCATTCCGTTACTAAGCTTCTTAGTGCCCATATATTTTATATCTATTAAATTAGCTTGATCAGCTAACTCTTGTGGATCTTTTACACAATTTATATGATCGTCGTATTCATCATTATCTGTAGATTGTAAAACACATAAAGGCCTTGCATATTTAAATTGCTTTTTTAACAAATCTTTCATATAATACATATGTTCGCAAGATGGATTTATTAATAAGTCAACCGGCCCATGCTGTTGATGTCTACCTTCTAAAAATTCATACACAGAAAATAAATTTCTAGCACTGGTAAAAAACTTTCCTTCGTCTTTATATGTTTTGTTAAATTTATAACTTATCATTTTTGAATCTATATCTATATCATAATTACAAACAAACTGAGCATTAAAGTTTTCAATCAAGATATTCGTTAATACATGACAATACCAACCGCCAACTACTACTACATTATTAAATTCATTTTGTATTTTATTTAATTCATTATTTAACCATAGCTTACTTTCGAGTTGAGATTCTGTAAATGAATCTAACACCCTTTGAAATAAATGAGGTTTTTCTTTATGTACATAGCTTAATGCCCTCATCCAGTTATTACTATTATATTTTTTATATTTAATATAGTCCATTTATTTCACTTATATCATTCATATCCTCGTCAATTCCAGACGCGCTATTATTAAACAAGCAGATCATATGGTCTTTTCTTAATTTTTTTAATTCCATATCTTCATCAAATATATTACCTTTATACCAAGAATATATCATACCTTTTGGATATCCACGAAAAAATGATTCTTCTTCATTATGTATATTGTAGAAGAAATGATTAAAATAATTATCGATAGTTCTATACGTAAAGAAAACCATAGGTGCATTTTTTCGTATATGATTATATACTCTATGCAATTGTAATCCATTCCATCTAACGACAGAAGAATTTAATGGAGTTGATTTTAATTTACCATAATTCTTTTGGCAATTCTTAATATCGTTCCACCAACCTCTTACAATATAAGGTTTATCCATAGGTAGTTCCCATAGCGGATCTATAGAATTATGTATTAATACATCTATATCGAAAAATAAAAATTCGTCGTTAGCTGAATCATCACCGAATATTTTTGTTTGATCGAACATATAACATTTTCTATATGCCCAAAAGAAATTCTTTTCAGGAATATAATGTTCGTCCATCCAAGTTGGTAACTGGATGTCGTATTCTTTTTCTGGTTTATCGGTAAGACAGTAGAAATTAAAATCATATGAGCAGTGTTTTTCAACTTGCTGTTTTAATTTTTCTACATGTTGAGAGGTATATTTGTCACCCCACTTGACACATAATATATTTTTCATTCATTAAAAATCCAAGAATATTTTAAATGCTTCCTTTACAGTTGTAGCTTTTCTAAGATTTGCTTTTTTAGTTCTATTCTTACTTTCTTGGACAGACTCATGTTCAAATAAATTTAACTTAAAAGTAAATAAATCTTGTTCATTTAATTCTTTATTTAGAAAATCCATTACAGAT
>Ga0208666_1001383_pt1 | contig 10802 bp, 14 predicted proteins | sample 5B_taG_FD_184078 | JGI IMG/M metagenome (GOLD analysis project Ga0208666, IMG submission 184078) | Marine viral communities from the Subarctic Pacific Ocean - 5B_ETSP_OMZ_AT15132_CsCl metaG (SPAdes) (version 2) | ecosystem: Environmental > Aquatic > Marine > Oceanic | place: Pacific Ocean...
TATATGATTGATCTAAAAATATCTAACTTAGAAGCATTTAACAAAAAGTTAAAGAAAAAACTTGATGACAACAAAGTAAAAGAATTTGTGACGCGTGGCACTATGATGGTTGAAGCAACAGTACAAAGTAGTATTAAAAATACAGGTACAGGTAAACTTTATCAAAAATATAATCCTAGAGTAGAACATAGAGCATCAGCACCAAATCAGCCACCTGCTACTGATACTGGATTTTTAGGTCAAAACATTACGATGAATGTAGATGTTAAGGCTAACGGCACGGTCGTAGGTCAAATCATATCTGCAGCACCTTACTCCAAGCATTTAGAGTTCGGCACAGTCAACATGACAGAAAGACCTTTCATGCAACCTGCTCTTATGAAAAATAAAAGAAAAATACAAGCCATGTTTAAAAAAGGTATTCTAAAATGAGTGTTGGTCAATTTGCTCTACAATCTGCTATTTATTCAGCACTTGATGTGTCTGCAATCACCTCTACGCTTTCTTGTGGTGTCTATGACGAGGTTGTAGAGGGCAATAGCTACCCTTTTATCACTTTGGGTGAAGAAACTGCTATAGACTACAGCACAAACAATTTAGTTGGTGCTGAAACCACTATAAATGTCCATATTTGGTCAAGATACAAAGGTTCAAAAGAAACCAAGGAAATTATGGACAAGATACATGATTTATTGCATGATGTAAGCTTAACCGTCACTGGTGTAAATCTAATTAATTTAAGGTTTGAATACAGCGACATAATGAGGGACCCTGATGGGATAACTCGGCACGGTGTCATGAGATTTCGTGCAATTACATTAGGTACTTGATTAACTACCAAATACCTAAGTAATAAGGTGGCAGATGCCGTTTTTTTAATTAGAGGAATAACTACCCTCTGTATTTAGGAGAAAAATATGGCAGCACAAAAAGGTAGTGCAATGCTTATGAAAGTCGGTAACGGTGGTTCACCTGAGACTTTCACAACAATAGCAGGGCTTAGATCAACAAATCTAACAGTCAATAATGAATCAGTTGATGTAACTAACAAAGATTCATCAGGTAAAAGAACTTATTTAGCAGGAGCAGGAATACAATCAGTAAGTGTTTCAGGTAGTGGCGTATTCACAGATGGCGCATCAGAAACAACTGTAAAAACCAATGCTTTAGCTGATAGTCAAGACAATTATCAATTTTTGGTTCCTGACTTTGGAACTTTTACTGGTGCATTTCAAATAACTTCACTTGACTATGCAGGTGAGTTCAATGGAGAAGTCACATACAGTATTTCTTTTGAAAGCGCAGGTGCCATAACATTCGCAACAGTCTAAGATAATGGCTTGGAAGCAAGTTGAAGTAAAAGGCAACAAAGGCTCTATCATGGGCATGATGCAGGGAGATCAATTAGATATTCCTAATATGCCTATAGGTAAAACCGTAAATGTTGATGGCAAAGATATTGAGGTCAAATCATCTATGATAGATGAAAGAGATAATGTTTTAAAAATAACACTTGCAATGGCAAGTACAAAAAAGGAGAAGTCAGATGACAAACCCACTAAAGGGACAGATTGAAATAACATTAGGTGCTGAGACCTACAAAGCTAGATTAACCATAGATAGTCTTGTCAAAATTGAGGATGAGCTAAATACTGGAATACTAGAACTCGCAACACAAATTGGCGAAGCAAAAGTTCGCATAAGAACATTATTAGTCGTATTACGCTATGCCCTAAGAGGTGGTGGTAATGATTTTGACGATAAAAAGGTAGGGCAAATAATATCTGATGTAGGTATTGTCATAGCTTCTACAGAGGTAGCCAAACTCTTGGTATCTACCTTAAACGATAATTCAAACTCAGACGAGGAAAATAAAAAAAAAGAACTAGAGTAGATGAAAACACGCCACCTATTATTTGGGGAGACTTTTTTATGATATGTGTTGGCATGATGAATATGCGCCCTGATGATTTTTGGAATCTTTCTCCGAATGAAATGTATTTGGCTATAAAAGGTTTTCAAAAATTTAACGCGTCTGAAAGCACAGAGCCAATGAACAAAGACGAACTTAGTGACATGATGGAGTTATACCCAGACTGATGGCAACACCTATTGACGAACTCGTAATACAGATCAGGGCAGACACTAAGCAACTGCAAAAAGACCTTGATCAGATAAAAGGTAAACTTAAAACGACTGGTTCTTCAGGAGCAGCAAGTTTTGCAGGTGCAGGTGCAGGCGCAGGTCTTTTAGCAGGTCAGCTAAAGAGATTAGCAGGTCCTGCAGCCATAGGCGCGGTAGTGCTCGGATTTGGTAAGTTGGTAGGTTTTTCTGCAAGAGCAGGAATGGAGTTTGAAGATTTAAAAGATTCACTTGATACTGTATTTGGTTCTATAGAGGCAGGAGACAAGCAATTCAAGAGAATACTTAACTTTGCTCAAACCACACCTTTCCAAATAGATACGGTCACTAAGGCATTCATATCATTAGGTTCAGTAGGAATAGAGCCCACATCAAGAATGATGCAGGTTTTTGCTGATACCGCTTCCGTTGCCGTAGATCAAAGAGGTGCTTTTGAAGCTCTTATAAGAGTTGTACAAAGAGCAGAAGCAGGTGCGTTAGGTTTAATGGAATTAAACATGCTTGCCGATAGAGGTATTGATGTATTTAAAGGTTTGAAGGATGAGTTAGGGCTGTCAAGACTTGAGCTCGCAGATTTTGGACAAACTGCTGATGGCGCACAAATAATTGTTGAATCTTTGGTCAATGTTCTTGAGAAACAGTTTGGTGGTGCAATGGTAGCCAAAATGGATAATTTATCTGTAGCCATATCCAATATGAATATAGCCTTTAAGAATCTAGGTAACGAAATATTCATGGGACCTTTGGGAATGGCACTCAAATTTATGGTTGAACAAACCTCGCGTGTAGTGAACAACATGGCTATTGCAATGGCTGAAGTAAGGGGAGCAGGATTGGGAATCTCACTAGAAGCACCCAAGCTCAAAACCGATATGGATTTTGATGCCATGCAGGCAGAGAGGGCTAGAGCTGCAAAAGCTAATATCCAAGCTATACTTGACCAAATTAAGTTGTTGGCAGATACATCTGAAGATAGTGCTTTCAAAAAGTTTGTAGATTCTATTGACCTTTCAAGTCTTAAGTTTGGGTCATTAGGCATGATAAAAGAATTTGCTGCGGGCTTAATGGCTGTCGGAGTTAGTTCTGAGGATGCAAAAAAGCTAACAAAGAATCTCAACGAGGAGTTAGTAAACCAACGAGAAATTCTACAAAAGGCGACAATGACTCAAGAAGAGATTAATGCCGAAAGAATGGAGAGTATTCTGATACAAGGTAGGATGGCAAGCGTTATAGGACTGGTTCAGAAGCACCAAGAAGACCTCTTGGGAAACAGTAAATTGTTAGAGTTTGGTCAAAAAAGAGTAAATGAAATATATGAAAAATACAAGCTCCTACTTGAAGAAATAGGAATTATGAGTGCTACTGACCTTACAAAAGCGTTAGATGATATGACCTCAGCAGCAAATGATAACGCTAAAACATTTGAAGAAGTATTGGCTCCTGCTATACAGCAAATATCACTACAGTTTACTAATGATTTTGTTAACTCCTTGCTTGAAGGTCAAAATGCTTTAGAAAGCTTTAAAAACTTTGCAAAAAATATTGTTTCACAGATAATTTCTACCTTTTTACAAATGGCTGTTGTCAACGAAATACTTATGGCAATATTTGGAAAAACAGGCTTAATGCCCATTAAAGGTTTTAGTGTGCCAACATTAAGCGGTGCAGAAGCAGGTGGTGGTACGGTTCAAGGCGGTGGAGCTTACTTAGTAGGTGAGCGTGGTCCTGAATTGTTTGTGCCTAACACTGGTGGAACAGTCATGAACAACATGAATACCAATAAAGCTATGGGGGGTGGACCACCTATCGTGATCAATCAATCTGTTAACTTTGCTACAGGCGTAGTACCTACAGTCAGGGCAGAAGTAACAAAAATGATGCCACAGATAGCTGATGTCACAAAAGGTGCCGTAGCAGAAGCTGCAATGCGTGGTGGCAATTTCAGGAGAGCATTACAAGGTGGCTAAATTAATATCAATGCCTGCAAGCCCAAACTTCACAACAAGCAACTGGTCGCTTGTAAGAACAGTAGGAACAACAGTAAGTCCTTTTACTGGTAAAACTAAGACTCAAGAATTTGATGGTGTCTTTTGGACAGCAGAAGTAAGCCTACCACCAATGCGAAGATCACAAGCAGTTGAATGGCAGTCTTTTCTTTTAGAACTAAACGGAACAGTAAATCACTTTAAATTTGCTGACCCTGATGCCCTTACAAACACAGGAACATATAGCACAGCATTTCTAACATCCAATCATAGAACAAGTACAAACTCAGTAACTCTTTCTTTCAGTGGCTCAACTATAACAGCAGGTGCTTCTACTTTTGGAAGTGCAAAGGTTGGAGATTTTATAGTTGTTACAGGCGCAACTAATGAAGAAAACAATGGTACACATAAAATAACAACAGTAACAAGTGCAACAGTAGTAGTTACATCAAGCACATTGACCACAGAATCTAATACTGCAACCTGTAAAGTAAGAACAAATGTCAAGGGTGCTACTGGATTATCTCTTCTCGCTTCCACAAACGGAGCTAGTGGAACGATTAAGAAGGGTGACTACTTACAGATACAATCTGAAACAAACACCACAGGAACCCCCTCTCAGTTGGTTATGGTTACGGAAGATGCAACAGCTACAGCAGATGGTGCAAAAGATTTTTACGGAGTTGCTATACAACCGAAGTTAAGATCAGATTTAGCAAATGGAAATTATACAGTGTTCACAAACCCAAAAGGGACATTTAGGCTCATATCTAATGAGGTTAGTTGGTCAGCAGACCGAATATCAAACTACGGCATTAGTTTTTCTTGTATTGAGGTAATTTAACATGGCAACTAGGCAAGGTTTAGATGCTTCTATTGTTAATCGTCTTGGAGCAGACGAACAAGCCTTATTCTTTGCAGTCAAAGCAGAGTTTGACACTGATGATATTCTTGTATGGTCAGGCATTGATGATTTGGTTATAAACTCAGAAACATATACTGGCACTGGTTCGCTTCTGACAATTAGTAATTCTGAAGACAACACAGAGCTTAAGTCAAATGGAATTGTTATAGGTCTATCAGGAATGGACACAACGGTAGTAAATTATGCTTTGACAGAAAACTATCAGAACAGACCAATCACAGTTTTTCTTGGATATGTCATGGGTGGCACTAACGAGGTCGCAGGAACACTTACTTTGTTCAAAGGTAGAATGACTAGCCTTGTTATAAATGACACACCTGAAGGCTCTACAGTGACGGTGGATGCAGAAAATAGACTGGTAGACCTAGACAGACCATCACGGTTCAGATACACAAAAGAATCACAAAACTTTCTACATTCAGGAGATACTGGTTTTAACAGGGTCGCATCCATGCAAGATAAACAAATTAATTGGGGCAAAAGCTCCGACTCTGTGACGACATCAGAAGATACAGATAGCGGTGAAATAAATATATCAAACGGTGGAAGATGAAGAAACTTCCTAATTGGCAATCCATGTTTGATTCTTTTATTGAAAATAATGACTTTCCTTTTGAGTGGGGAAAAAATGATTGTTGCAAGTTTAGCAACGCAATCATTAAACAAATCACTGGTGAGGATTTAATACCTGAAGAATTGAAATGGCATGACGAAGAAAGTGCAATGAAAGCCATAGCATCATATGGTGGTGATTTAGAAACAAGCATAGAAAAAGCCTGCGAAGCAAAAGGCGTTGGAGAAATAGATAAAGCCTTTATGACCTGTGGTGATCTTGTTGTGTATAAACAAAATGATTCCCACCTTGTAGGTATGTGCAATGGTTTTGGAATACTTACACCTACAGATGATGGTATCAATGTTGTGGAGAATGAAATGGCTCTGCGTGTATGGAGATTTGACTAATGGCTAAGGCAATTAAGGCGGCAGCAGTAGCAGCGTTTGTTGTTTTAGGCGCCGCTATGGCAGTAGGAATAGGTTTTTCAGGAGTAGCTGCAGGCACTACAGGGACACTATTTCTGACTGGTGCAGGAGCACTTACAGCAGCAGGCATGGCAGCAGTGACCTTTGGAACAACCTTGCTGACGAGTGTCATTGGAAAAATGACAACAAAAGGCATGAATGCTTCAAGCGCAAACTTTGGAACCAAGTTTTCTAATCGTGCCCCTCTAGCACCAAGACAGATTGTTTATGGAGAATGCCGAGTTGGTGGGACAATCGTGCATTTAGAAACAACTGGAACTGATAATAATATTCTTCATATGGTAATTGCAGTTGCAGGACACGAAATAGAAGATATTACGCAAGTCAGACTCAATGATGTCAACACTACAACGACAACCTCAACAATATCAGGGTCTACTGTCCACACAGTAACAAATACTGAATTTACAAACACTGAAAATGAAAACGATTTTGGCAATGGAAGATTGGTTCGTTATTCTTTTGAAAAAGGTGATCAAACGGCAGTCAATGGGTTTATGGATGGTGAATCTGTATCTATGGGAAGCACAGATAAGTTTTTAGGAGTTGCTTATGTATATATACAAATGGTTTTTGATGCAGAAAAATTTGGCGGTGGGGTTCCACAGACATCCTTTGTGGTAAAAGGAAAAAATGTATATGACCCAAGAACAGGAGCAGAAGCAACAACAGACTTACAGAGATCAAATCCTGCTTTAATTATCAGAGATTATTTAACCGACACAACATATGGTCTTAAAGCTAAATCATCAGAAATCAATGACACTACTAATGCAGGTGGATTTGCATCTGCAGCTAACACTTGTGATCAACAAGTTACTTTAGCTGATGGCTCAACAACAGAAAGAAGATATACGGCAAATGGTTTTACTAATTTTACTGCAAATGGCAATGGTGTGCTTGAAGGTGTACTAAGCTCTATGGCAGGAAAAATGTCATATGTTAATGGACAATTTACAATCTTTGCAGGTGCTTCACAAACACCTAGCTTGACTATTACTGATGATGAGTTGTTATCACCTATAGCGGTATCAACTAATTCAGCTTCAGGTGATCTATATAACTCTGTAAAACCAATTTATGTTGATGCAAGTCTTAACTACACTTCTACAGATGCAGAGGTTTATCAAGATTCTACATTTCTTAACGAAGATACACCGAGTGGTGAATCTACAGCAAATTATGTGAAGCAGATGGAAACACAGTTGCCATTCACAGTAACAGACACAATGGCTCAGAGATTAGGCAGGATTGGTTTAAAAAGCCAAAGACAAACCACAACTCTTTCAGCATTAGTAAGTTTACAGTTTATGCGCCTGCAGCCAAACGATTGGGTATATCTTACAAATGAAAGATTAAATTACACACAAAAGGTTTTTGAAGTCATATCAACCAACATGGAATTGTTACAGACCGATGATGTGCCAGTCTTAGCCACTAGATTAGAATTAAAAGAAATAGCATCTTCAGTATTTGATTTTGCAAGCAATGACTACACAACAGGTCAAGCAGAAGGCTCTGATGTATCTACAGGTACTTATGCTGTTAGCCCACCATCTAACCTTTCTCTTTCTCAGCAAAACAATATAGACGGCACTACAAGCAAGGTTGAGATTCTTGCTAACTGGACAAACAACACTAGTGAAAAGGTAACACTCACAGAGATTGCTTATAAATTAAGTACAGACAGCAACTACACATCTGACTTTACCGTAGGCAAAAGAGTAACAAGGGCAGCAATACCAAATGTTGTGGTTGGCAAAACATATAATGTCAAGATAAGACATATAGACCTTAATGGAGTAACGAGTACTTACACCAATGCAGTTAACATAACAATAGCTGTAGCATCATCAGCACCTGCAACGCCTACAAGCCTATCAGTAACGACAGGCAGGCTTAACATGTTAGTGTCTTGGACTAACCCTAATTCATCAGATTTCAGAGCAGTCAAGGTATATAGAAAAACAGCAAACAGCACACCAACAGACGATACAGATTTAGTAGACACGATAGGTGGTGAGCCTAATAAAATATCTACAACATTGTTTGGAGATCAAGACGGCTTAACAGCAGGCACTACTTATTACTTTTGGGTTAGGGCAGTTAATCACTCAGATCAACACTCAGCATTTAGTAGCTCAGAAGCAGGCAACTTTATCAAAGCCGTTCCTGATGGAACTATAGATACATTACAACTTGCAGCAAATGCCGTGACTAATGCCAAGATTGCAGTAGATGCTATACAGGGTGATGTAATTGCTGCAGGTGCTATAACAAATAATAAGCTATTAGACAATGCGGTCAACGCTGACAAAATAAATGCGAATGCTGTGACATCAGAGAAGATTAATGCAAATGCTGTGACAGCTTCCAAAATTGCTGCAAATACTATTACAGCCACACAAATAGCTGCAGATACTATAACAACACAAGAGCTTGCAGCCGATGCTGTAACAGCTTCTAAAATTTCTGTATCAACACTTGCAGCCATTACTGGAAACTTAGGAACACTCACAGCAGGAACTATTGATGCTAGTGAAGTTACAGTAAGCAATCTAAGTGCATCAAACATATCCACTGGTCTTCTTAATGCACAATTAATTAATTTAAATGGCTCTACTCTATCAGCAGATGGTTCAGGTTTAAAAATTACAACTAATGGTATCACTGTAGCAGAGATAGGAACTAGAGCCGTTGGTGCTATGGGTCTAAATGGTGGTGAGTCAACTGCAACTTTTGGTGATGGCAGGTCCTCTACTAATTTTACGGATTTAATTACAGTAACATTTACTACAGCAGAAGCAGGTGAATATTTAATCGTAAGTAACTGCATGGTAGGTGGTGTTTTTAACAGTTTGACAATAATACAGACAAAACTGCTAATTGGTTCCACTCAAGTTGCAGCCTATACATCACCAACTGGTGCTTTGGCTATACAGCCTATAGTCATGGCAGGAAAAATATCTTTAGATGCTAATACCTCATATACTGCTAAATTCCAAGGACAAGTTTCGCAAGATAACACAACACCTAATGTTGGGGGATTTAACAGAAGAATATCAGCATTACATCTTAATAAACAATCATGACAATATACGCAGAAACACCTGACAAGACCTTGACCACAACTCAAAGAATAAGAAATAACAGACTTTATTTATTGCAAGCTTGTGATTGGACAGTAGCAATTGACAGCCCTTTATCAGATAGCAAGAAAGCCGAATGGACAACCTACAGGCAAGCACTTAGAGATTTACCAAGTAGCTACACAGACAGTGATAACTATGCTGATGTAGTATTTCCAACAGAACCATCATAGGAGAATAATTATGCAACATGACGGAAGATTTCAAGGCGACATGGATAGAAACGAAGTAGAAATGGACCTTAATAAGTTCATGGCTATGGTAGAGGAGATCGGTCAACTCAAAGATAAGATCAGAGACTTAGAAGATGAGTCAACCAAGAACCCACATCAAAAATGGATATTCTTAGCACAAGCAGTAGACTCATGGAGAATATTTCCTAGAGCATTCTTAAGTGTTTATATGTATCTTCTTTACTTTACAACCTTTTGGTTTATGGCACTGGAAAGTCCAAGCTTTGAGCAAAGTGGACTTATATCAATAGTAGTTGGTGCAGGTGCAGCATGGTTTGGACTCTATGCAGGAACTAGTGGATCAAGTAAGAGTTTTAAAGGGGAAGAAAAATAAGGTAGGGTTACTCACAAGTTTGCAACCTTGCTTTCACCCCCAATAAAATATTCTATTCAATATTATTATAAGTATTTACGAATTTGTAAGTTTAAGGCTGTAAAGGGTCTTAGCCTTTAAATTAAGTACCCTGTGCTACAGAAGCATTGGGTGGGTACTGACCCTAAACAATACAAACCAAAATATCTTAAATTTCTTTAGGCTTTAAACTAACAAGTACTTATGTTATCGCCGCCAATCAATAATCTTTTTATTGTTTATGCAGTTATTATAACAACCCTATCTATAAATGCAAGCATTGATGCTAAAATAATTTAATGAATATTATTAAGCTTATTGAAGATGTAGGTTTGCCAATTGCAGGTGGTCTAATAATGGGCTATTTTATTTTTTTGATAATGAAACAGCTTATGGGCAATCTAGTAAATGACATAAAAGGCGTACAAGGAATAACAAAAATGTTAATTACAAGAGCATCAATTATGAACAACGACATGATAAGAATTGATACAAGCGTATCTAGTGCTTTGAATTTACCACCAGACCTAGACCGAATTGCAAGGGCAGAAAACTTTGTTGAGGACGGCAAAATAGATGCTAGGCGTGATTAATGGATATAGTAGCCTTAGTTGATAAGTTTGGTTTTACCTCAGTAATGGTTATCGGGTTGGGTTATTTTGTTTATTTTGTTTGGCAAACAATTACTAATACCATTGACCCTGCTGTTTCTGAAATGAAAAAAACTATTATCAGGTTAACTGATCAATTAAGGCTGTTAGATCAAGATATGATACGATTACAGCAGAAAGTGAATACAGTCTTAGAACTAAATGAAAAAAAAGACAAAGACAAAGATAGATGAAATTCTTGATTTTATAACTGAATTTATTATTTGGGGATTTAGTCTTGGTGTCATATTGCTGATTGTATTAACAATATTTTTCATGGGTTCTGCAAGTGCTGATGAGATGACTCACACTTTTAAGAATCCAA
>Ga0208666_1001385_pt1 | contig 10799 bp, 13 predicted proteins | sample 5B_taG_FD_184078 | JGI IMG/M metagenome (GOLD analysis project Ga0208666, IMG submission 184078) | Marine viral communities from the Subarctic Pacific Ocean - 5B_ETSP_OMZ_AT15132_CsCl metaG (SPAdes) (version 2) | ecosystem: Environmental > Aquatic > Marine > Oceanic | place: Pacific Ocean...
AGTGTCTGTCTGTTGATAACTGTATATATACAAACGTTCAGTGTTTGCAGAATTCGTTATCAACCAGTAGTTACGTTCGCGCTGTTGCGCTCACTCCCAAGTTTGTGTCAGTTGGGTTTAACGCAGATGGCGGTACTTACGGAATGACCTTACCGGGGTCATTACTAAAGGGGAAGATTGTGTCTTCCCCAAGTACAGGAGGTCGAGTCCACCCTCTCTTCCCCCTGTATAAGGTGCGGACCGCTCTAAACCCAGTGGTTGCAGTGCATTTGCAATGCGACTACACCCAGGTATAGACACCGTTTTGGGAGATTCCTCTAGCAGCTTGTCTTTGGTCTTTATCCATACCAAAAACGAGGTGATTTGCTGATTCTTGAGGGTGTTCGATTGATTCTTTTAGCATGTCATTCCAGTCATCTAGTCGTCGTTGAGCGATGACTTGTTGGGCTGAGATTGACATACAGTCAGTGAAGTATTTAACACCTTGAGCTAGGCAGTCGAGTCTATCGTCATGTTTGACTGCGCCTTTTTCCCGGCACATGCGACTCATCTGATAGAAGAGCATGTAGAGGATTCGTTGTTCAGGGGGAGCGTCTTTGTTGGAGTTGTAGTCCCAATCAATAACAGAGCGATCCACAACAAGACGATGCTGGTTGAGAATGGGTTCCAGAGCGTCGATAATACGGTCTTCTTTTCTGACGTTGGCGCGGACTTCTTCGACATCAATACCTTGTTTAGTTTGAATTAGGTGTTTTTTAAATAGTTCAGAGACGATACCGTCACCGAAGTTAGTTTCTATGACAAGTTTGGTTACTCCGTATTTGCCGCAGCCTTTCAGAATGTCCAAAAGCGTTTGGTCAGAGTATCCATCTCTGTAAGCTCGCATTTCATGCAAGTACAGAAAACCATTTCGCTGCGAGATATAAGCTGCTGCTGTCTCATCTGTGCCACGACCCGACGGATCAACTGAGCAGATTGTTTCTTGGTAGGAATCCCAGTCTCCGCTGAGCTGCATTGGACTGTAGAAATAATCTCCAGGTAGTCCGACAGTCGGTAATTCCTTGATGACGTTTCGTGGGTCTGAGCACCAGACGATATCATCTGGAGCGGACTTAGGATTAACAGAGGTGACAATAAGGTCAGCCATCTTAAGTGGGAACTTTTCGGCGTCACTGAGTGACGTATCGAGCATGAATTGGAGCATGAAGTTAGATCGGCCCATTGCCGCTTCACGCTCAATAAGATCTTCTTCATCAAATCTATCCGGGTCAGTTACTTGCCATTTGTCAGCACCTTGGTCAATATCTTCTTGTAGTTGAGGTGCAAGGAGACCTTCGTAATTAGTTAATTTACGAGGATACCTAGCTGGCCATACAAAGGGTCTGTAGTTACGTTCTGCGAGCTTCCTGTAGACCGTAAAGACCGTCTGAGGAGTACCGAGGTACATAATTCGACTGTCATCTTTAGGTGTCAAGATGGATTCAGCTTCTGTACAAAGTTGTAGAAGTTTCTCCCTCATCATCTCAGTGAGACTGTTGCCAGGAACTTCAATATCGTCAAGTACGAGTAAATCTGCCCTCGATCCAGTCAATTGGCCCGTGATGCCTACTGATTTGACTGAGGGGGCCTGGTGAGGACTACAATTAACATCAAAGCTAATACGACTCCAGCGACTATCATCTGATTTAGGTTGTAGGTGAGACAGCCAAGGTGTCTCGATAATTAGTTTTTGTAGGAAGATAGACATGTTATCTGCACGTTCTTTAGACGCAGAGATAATCATAATTTTCCGTTCTGAATCTTTAAATAGTGTCCACAACACGAAGGCACCTGTAATCCAGCTTTTGCCGACTCCTCGGAAGGCTTGAATCTGTAGACGCTTAGGACCGTGTTGTAGATAGTCTGCAATTGCGTACTGTGCGCGTGTGGGCGAAGGAAGGTCAAGCTGCTGCCACAGTGCTTGCAGGAACAGCTTGAAATCACCCCTCAGTAGATCGAGGGTATCCACGTATTACTTACCGCCTCTAGCTGCATAACGCATGCGTTGCTCAGCAGACCAAGGATGAGCAATAAACAGTCCGTTAACTGAAGAACCAGTTTTACCACCTTTTTTAGATAGTACTGCTGTATTTTTTGCAGGTTTTTTAGTAGGTGCTTTAAAAGCAGGTTTAGATTTAGTTTTAGCTTTAGGAGCAGGTGGTCCTTGTTGCTGTGTACCCATTTCAGCAGGTGTTCTGCCTTCCAAGGTTCCAGGATTAACACCACGATTCATGATGTCATGAGCAATTGCTAGTCCAGTTGCAGAGTACGGATTTCCAGAAGTTAAAGCTCTGGCAACACTAATACCTCTACCAGTATTTTGAATTGCGTTTCTGACTTGCAGGGATCCCGAACCTCCAGCAACACCCGGTGTACCTTGTACACGTGGGGGTTGACTAGGGGTTTTTGTTGGCGGTTGGCGACTGCCTAACAAACCACCACCAGTTGCACGGGAAGGTCCTTGTACGGAAGGTGTGCGTGGTCCTTGTACAGACGCACGTGCTGGACCTTGTGTTCCTCTAGCATTACCTGTAGTACGAGTAACACCTCTACCTTGTGTTGTAGACGCAGTAGAAGTTCTAGAACGAGCAGCGCGATTACGTGCAGAGGTGGTGTTATTACGACGCTTTACTCCTTCAAGTGCTTTCCTAAGTCTGTCGCTAGTAACGTTACTTGAATTGCTTGAAGCTCTTGATCTTGATGCTCTTGATGCTGAAGATGTCGGTCGTTTAGACGCAGAACGCTTATTACGTTCCCGCGCAGATGTAATTCTTGGGGCCATCAGTATTAATATGTTGATTTATAAGTCCTTCACGTAGAAGGTTTAATCCAAAGCGTCCTCTCATCCAAGAACGCCAATGTGTACTTCCTTTGTCCTGATTACATTGAGTACAAGCGCATACCAGATTGCTGGTAATATCCTCACCGCCAAAGGTGCGAGGATGAACGTGATCCAAAGTAAGTTCGTGTAATTCATAAGTTGCTCCGCAATAAACACATGTACAGCCGAAATGCTCTTTAATGCTGCGCCTCCAAAGACGCTTTGCTTCAGAGGATGTCATGGTTATTAGGTTGTCGAGGTAATGATCAGGAGTTGGAAGTAAGGGGGTCATTTAGATGCGTACTTTTTGCCTTTGCGCGGACGGGTCCGGTTAATTTTCATAGACTCCAGTTTCCCTTTGCCCTTGCCGGTATGACTTGCGTCTTTACCGTCACCGTTGCCGTATGTGCCAAGCTTGCGATTAAGCTTGTTAGCTGCTGTACGTATTTTTAGTCCCTTTTTTGTTTTGTTGTATTTAGCCTGTTGCTTCAACCTACGTTGTTTAGCAGCAGGATTTTGTTTGTAATACTTAGAGGTTTTACCGCTTGCCATAAAGTCTCGTTTGTACAAGTTCAGGGTCGATCTCTGGCATAACGCTGGCTAACTTGGACAACGGGTTACCGTTATAGGCAACACCGCTGATGTCATTGGTTTTAAGCCAATCACACGCTGCTTTTAGATCCTGTGTTGTAGCTTCCCCAGATTTAATTCGAGCAAGAAACTCTTTAGTAACTAAGTTATGGAGTTCGTTAAACTGGTCTTCAGTTGCCTTCTTCTTTGACATTAGCAACCTTCTTTTTCTTAGTAGTCTTTTTAGGTGGCTCTACGATAGAAACGTTAGCTTCAGAGGACTGACGTTCAAATGCTTTTTGTGCGAGTTCTTTAGAGTCAAACTCTTGAAGCACTTTGCCACGGATGTTGTCAACAAGTTGGTAGGACATTAACTATTTCTGAGTACGATTTGATCTAATTTGTTTTCAATGCGGATCATGTGATCTTCCATCCGCTTAGTCATGACCGAAAGGTCTGCTTTTGACACATAGTCAGTAGCAACACCTAGTTCGATTGCGTCAATACGTCGATCAAGACCACTAATACGGTCGTGCACGTTATTAACTCTTTGATGTAGTCGATTATTTAAAGCTGCACCGCCAGCAATAGCAGCGATGACTAGCGTCACTGTTGCTTCAAGCATTACCAGTTTGGAGTCTTTAGTTTCTTTTTTGTTAGGGATACAATTGGTACGATGTCATTGCAAAGCACTTCAACACGACTGCCAGGTCTAAATGTAAACCCAGCTCTCATAATCTCTGTACATTTAAGTGCACGTACTAGCTCATAATCAAGCCTCATTTTGGCTTCGTGTTTACGGGCGATAGCTTTGCAGGTTTCAATCATGCCACCATCTAGCGGCACAGAGAAATTCAGCTGCACACCGAAGTTATTACTTCTGACATAACCTTCTGAATCTCTAGGTACAGTGTCATTACCCATATAAAAGGGTGAGAACTGCATGGTCGTACCATTGCAACTGTTGTTGCCTTGGAAATATTGACGTGACGGTGCACCATTGTTTTGGAATTGCACCGCCTGATTCGTCACGTTGCCCGTAGCGGCTGCCACGGGGTTAGATGTGTTTTGTACCTTTGGGTCTTCAGCGTAAGCAGGGCTTACTGTGAGAAGACTGACAAGGAGGTAGTGGTAGATACTGACTCGATTGTTTCGTCGATGTCGATTGTTTCTACTACACCTGCTGCTCTGGTTACTGTTTCTAGTTGAAACGGATCTCCTGCTGTATGGACAGAGAAGGTTGTAGAGCCGTTTGTAATATCTCCGCTTGGAGTTACGTTTGTTCCAGACCATGATGAATAAGCACCACCAAAGATCTCGGTTGCAATAGTCCGATCAATGTCAATCGTGGTGGTGGTAGTTGATTGCATTGAACCCTGAGTAAAGTTCGGGGTTACTTGCTGAGCTGCTACAGGACTAGCCAGCATCACAAGTAGAAATAGATACTTCATTCTTCTTTCTTTTTGTTGTCAGTTGGTTTTGTATTAGCAGCTTTGCTGTTGGATGTTGTTAATCCAAATGTTGCGAGTGCTCCTGTAAAGACAGAAGCAACAAAGGTTATGTCACCTCCACTCTGACCTTTTTTGATCATTGGAAGGTCCACATAATTAAGGGTGATAATAAACCCACTCCAAACAACAACACCTAAGCGGACAAACGTCCCCAAAATTTGAATCTCATCCTCAGTATTTTCCTTTACTTTGGCTAAGAAATTTCTTGGACCTGTTTCTTTTTTGTCAGTTTGTTCCATGCTTGTTTAAAAACTGGCTTCATTATCATTACGATGTATTTGAATAACGAAGTAGCAACTAAGGTGGCACCTACAGAGATAAAAGCTGTAGTAACTGCTGTCGTCATAATGATGGTAGAGGGTAACGGAACTTCTACTTCCGTAAATGGAATTTCTACTATCTGTGCCTCTTGCGGAATCGGTGGAAGTGTAGGGGCAGTAGCAGGAGGGACTTGAGTTTTAGTCTCTTTCTGCGGTGCTTTATCTGTATCGTCTGCTCCTTTCACGCCTGGAGGTGCCCTAAGCACGCTGGGAGGCACCACCATGGGCTTGTAAGAGGGCAATTCTGCCCTTGGTAAGCCAAGTACTGGACCTGGCAAACCGGGGGCATCAGGGATGTTTAGAGAGGGCAGTAACGGTGGACTAGCCCAGTCCATTACTTAGCAGGAAACAAACCGTTTCTTACAAATTCAACTGCTTTGTCATCGATATCGTTATCGGTAGTCTCAGCTAGTCGCTCTAGCATTTCTACGATCAAAGCTTTTACTTTGTCAGATTGTAGAAATTGAAAGAGAAGTGGACGGATAAGTGTGATCATAATTAATTAAGCGATTTTAGCTTTACCTGCAGTCACAGCAGTATTAAATGGAGCTAAGTCTTCTGTAGTCCAGTAATCTTTAGCAACCATAATTTCAAGGTGCTCTACATTACGACTAACAGTATCTTTTTGTTCGTCAGTAAGAGTTGTAATAGCAACCAGTTCATTGATAACAGTAACGCTGTCACCAGCTGCACTGTAGTTCTGTGCAATTTCTGTAGCTGTAAGAGTTTCAGACATTTGATTTAAGAGTTTCGATTTCAGATTTAAGATCTTTAATTGCTTGCACTAAAACAGGAATTAGTTTTCCATAAGAGGCTTCAAGCCGTTCGGGGTTTTCATCTATTACTAAGCCGAGGTAGTCAGCGTCAACTTCAGACTGAGCAGATTGCAGATCTTGTGCAATAAAGCCAGCCTCGTATGTTCCATCTTTAACGTTTCCATCCCTCGTTTCCCATTTAAATTTAACGGGTTGCAGTGAATCAATAAAGTTAAGACCTTGAACCAAGGGTTGGACTTCTGTCTTGTCTCTGGCGTCAGATAGAGAAGATATGGTCTGCGTGTTACACCGTAATGTCGAAGCATTAGAATTGCCTAGTGTAATTTCACCAGAAGCCGTGGAAGAGCTAGGCTTGGCTTCATAACCGATGCTTGTATTATAGTTACCGGTAGTTGTATTATTGCCAGCATCCTTACCCATAGCAGTGTTATAACTGCCGGTTGTAGTACCACTGAGAGCGTAATAACCTAACGCTTGATTTTCAGTTCCAGAAGTATTTGCAGTTAAGGCATTTTTGCCAACAGCGGTGTTGGAATTGCCAGTATTATTTGCATCCAGAACAAACTCGCCAACAGCCGTATTGCCAAGTCCACTTGTATTATTTTGAAGAGCACTAATTCCGAAAGCGGTAACACCTCCTGTAGTATTAGCAGCGCCTGCAGACTTTCCAAAAGCAGTTACATGACCGCTTGTATTTGCCGTACCTGCTTGATAACCAACTGCTGTGTTGTTACTAGACGTAGTATTTGCAAGAGCTTGATGCCCAATACCAACGCTACTATAAAAATCCCTAGATGAACCCAATCCTCCTAGTGCCTCATAACCAACGCCTACGTTTCCGCCGCCAGTGGTGTTGGATTTGAGAGCTCCGTAACCGTAGGCTGCGTTATTAGAACCAGTGGTGTTTGAATAGAGAGCTAGCCATCCGGTTGCTACGTTGCCAGAACCAGTGGTGGTTCCACGGAGAGTTTGGTATCCGTTAGCTACGTTGGAATTGCCAGTGGTACATGAATAAAGAGCTTGGTATCCAGCAGCTACGTTGAAAGCACCAGAGGTATTTGAAAAAACAGCTTCGTATCCGATAGCTACGTTTCTAGACGCAGTGGTGTTGGATTTTAGAGCTTGAAAACCAACAGCAACGTTATTTGTACCGGTGGTGTTATCGCGCATAGTATTTGCGCCACCTATTGCTACATTTTTAGTTCCAGTAGTGTTCTTATGCAAAGCAGCATTACCGACTCCAACATTTGACCCACCAGTTGTGCTATCTGAAAGTGTGTATCTTCCTATCGCAACATTGCCAGCACCACTTGTATTACTGCCTAGCGCATGAATACCAAAGGCTGTGTTTTCATTATGAGAAGCGTCGTCATTGGCTAAAGCGTTATAACCAATGCCATAACTTGCAGATGTATTGATTGAACCCTTTGAAACCATTGGAATTGGGCCACCACCTGCAGCAAGGGTGATGTCTGTTCCGTTGTAAGTAAGTACGTGACCAGAAGACGCTCCAGATTGAAGTCCTGGGATGCGAAGTGAGGTAACATTGGTGTCACCTAGCGTAATTTGATTTTGGGCATTTGCAGAAGAAGCGGTTGCACCATTACCAATAACAATATTATTGCTACCTGTTGTTAAATTAAAGCCTGCATTTTTACCGATACCGCAATTACCTGTACCTGTTGTCAGACTCCCAAGCACGTTAAAGCCAACACCAGAATTGTTGCCACCCGTAGTGACGCCGGACATTGCGGATTTACCAACAGCTGTGTTGCTGTGAGTTGTGTTTTGATATAAAGCTTGATAGCCAACTGCTGTATTCTGAAGGCCGCTAACATTTAAAGACAGCGCAGTTTGTCCAATCGCGACATTGTATTGACCGTTTGTGTTGTCATTAAGAGCCTGATAACCAACCGCAAGGTTGTAATTGTCGCCGCTATTAACAGCTAACGCGCCTGTGCCAATGCCAATTGTTTGGCCTGATTGTTGCGTTTTGGCATCAGATAGACCATTGATGTCAGTCGCACCGCCAGCCGCTGGAGCAACCCAATCGTAATCAGAACCATTCCAGCTAAGGACTTCACCGTTACTTGCAGTAGATCTGTTTAGATGTGAATCAACATTAGAATCTGAATAACCTGCAGCAGCAGCAATCCAATCATAGTCAGAGCCATTCCAGCTAAGAACTTCACCACTAGATGCAGTAGATCGATTTAGGTGAGCATCTACGTTGCTGTCTCCATAAGCAGAAGGGATACTAGGCTTATTAAGGATCTGTGCATCACCACTGGTTGCGTTCCAATCAGCGTTGACGTTTACTTCAGCACCGGCAGCAATTCCATTTAGCTTGGTATGGTCAGCATCAGTAAAGACATTGGAGTCAGTAGCAGATTCGACAAGAGTACGGATCTCTGCTGCAGTTTGATCAGCAGTTGCACCTGCTTCAATGCCGTCTAGCTTTGTACCGTCAGTTGCTACATCACGACCGTCAACAGTGCCAGTAACAGTAATGTTGCCGTTGACAGCATTAGTACCAGTTACAGTAATATTGCCATTAACAGCTAATGTTTCAGCAATTTGATCAACTGTAAGGACATTACCAGCTTTAAATTTACCAATATGATCAGTACTTGATTGCCAGACCTTACCACCACTCAGTTGTTTAACTTGGTTTGCTTCAAGAGCAACACCGCCGTTATCTGGGTGATCACTGTAATCAGTACCAACACCGACATACTCAAACGTATGACCACCAGTGCTGATATAAGACCTAAGAGCAAAACTAACAGCAGTATTGCTGATATTAGAAGCTAGAGCTGGTGTGATCGTTACATCCCAGCCTGAACCGTTAGCAGCACTACTTACAACCCCATAATCAGCACCATCAATTGTGATCATCATGTGATCCAACGGACGAGATACCGTGCCGTGGAAAGTACCAGCAGTACTGATAGCGCCAATGGTCACAGTAGTAGCGCCAGAGTTGGCTGCACTTGCTGTAGCAGTAGCAATAGCTGTAGGACTCTTACCTTCAGCAATCAAGCCATATCGACCAAAGTCAGTAACACAATTGCTCAGGTTGATCTGACCACCATTCTTAGCCTTTGCGTGGTAATGACAGAAGGTACCAAAGAAAGACACAAGCTGTGCATAACCATTATTGGTAACAAGGATGCCAGGACCATCAAGGGTAATCTGAGTAAAGGCATCAACCACCATGCTTCGGATGGGACTTGTTTGAGCTGGTACAGAGCCATCAACCAAAAGACCACCACCACAAGGTGCAGAGGTTTGGTCACCTGCTACTGCGCTGTAGGTTTGAGCATCAGTAGAAGGGAAGGTGTTGGGATCAAAGTTAGCGTTATCAAAGTGAGCATCACTGAAGTGCGTACAGTTTTGAATGTACGGACTCTTCAGGATGACAGGATCACCTGAACGGAACGAAACAGCAAACGGTTGATTAGAAGGAAGACCGTAAGAAGCATCGTTATCAATCGCATTATTACGTGATCCCTGGTCATTTGTAGGGACCTTTAGACCCAGCATCGTGAAGCCACTGATGTAGGTGCCACTATCAACTTCCCACATGTTGTTGTTTTCAGTCGCAACAGTTGGGTGAATAAAGCAACTACGAAGGGACTTACCAACAACGGATACATTGTTCTTTTCAATGCGAAGTGGCAATACTTCTTGATATACACCAGGCTCAACAACAACCAATGTCCCATCACCAGATGCAGAAGCGTTAATCAAAGTGATTGCACGCTTGATTGTTTTGAGGGGTGATTGAGGAAGGAAACCGCTATTGCCTGAAGCGTCGCTACCATTAACAGTATCGACATAACGGACAATGGTTGTTCCTACAGGAATGTATGGAGTGCCTGAAGTCAGTACCTTCCATTCAGTACCATTCCACATATACAAGGCGTTAATGCCTTCTGCTGGGTTGTACCAGAATTTGCCTATCTGTGCGTTTGTAGGCTGACTGGTACTGACGATTGCGTCAAGACGTTTAGCAATAGCGCCTACCGTCGCTACTTGATCATCGTCATTGTCCCAATTAGAAGCGTATTCAGACGTGTCTGCTTTATCTAGTCCTTTAATCTTTTGGACATCGATAGCACCATCTGCAATGCTAAGTTCAATTTCACCGTCTGAAGGGCGAGTTAATGTAATTGGATTGCCATTAGTAACAACTGGTGTAGTGATTTGTACTACACCTTGTTGGGAAGCAGTACTCTTGTCAACACCAACACGTACTTCACCATCAGCTGTATAAGAAACATTGACAGCTTCGTTAGGTGCTTGACTAACAGTAACAACACCTTGTTGAGTGGCTTTACTTCTGTCTACCCCAATGGTTGCTGTACCGCTGCTATACGCAACATTGACTGCCTCACCAGAAGCAGGCTCAATGATGACAGTACCTTTCTGGGTTGGTGAGCTGTCACTAGCACTGATGACCATCTCGTCACCAGAGTTAGAACCGCTTTGGGTTTTAGTAAGAACAATACCTTGTGTTGTATTGCTAGTAATATCAGCGGCGATTACATTACCTAGCTGCAACCTACTAACAGCATCAGTATCAGTAGCAGCAGGTGCCAGCTCTTCAATACGCTGACTGTTCATATCCAGGTCAGCTTTTACCTCAGGAAAGAACTTGTCTACCTTGAGATCACGAAACTCCTGAGAGACACGCAATAGCTGTGTAAAATTACTATCCAGGTCTGCACCACGAATAGAACTTCCAGGAGTAAAGTTT
>Ga0208666_1001386_pt1 | contig 10799 bp, 9 predicted proteins | sample 5B_taG_FD_184078 | JGI IMG/M metagenome (GOLD analysis project Ga0208666, IMG submission 184078) | Marine viral communities from the Subarctic Pacific Ocean - 5B_ETSP_OMZ_AT15132_CsCl metaG (SPAdes) (version 2) | ecosystem: Environmental > Aquatic > Marine > Oceanic | place: Pacific Ocean...
CCAAGATTTTCAAAAAGAGTTAAATCAACTTTTAAATGAAACTGGAATTTTAGAAGTCCAAAAAACCGCAGTATTAGCGAAGTTTCATGAGGTTAACAAATCTACTGAAGAGTTTAAAAAAGAACTTGAAGAAGAGTATGGATCAGTAAATATCAATTTAGCTGATGGCACATATGAACCAATTGAAAAAGAAGACGACGATAAAAAAGAAGAATAATGTCGTCAGTTATCAGAAAAATCAGTATCGGTTCTGATTATAAAACCGATGCAATGCATTATTCTGTTGGTCAGTCTGTGTATGGTGGTCACACTATATCACATATAATATCTGATCAAAAAGACAATTCTTATAACATTTTTATCAAAAAAAACAATGAGGTATTGCCGTGGAAGAAGTTTAATTCTAACATGGCAATATCCGTTGAGTATGATTTAGAATATTAATGAACAGTTTATTTGACTTTATCGTTGAGCCTTGTGGCCAGCGATATAATAATGAAGTAAAAGTAGGTGACACAAGCCTTATAATTAATACTGAACTAGATAGTTATAAATCTGTAAATAATATAGGTAAAGTTATATCAACACCTTTAGCTTATAAAACAAGTATAAAACCAGGTGACTTAGTAATGATTCATCATAATGTGTTTAGAAGGTTTTATGATATTAAAGGTAAAGAAAAAAATAGTCGAGCTTATTTTAAAAATAATTTATATTTTGTACAATTAGATCAAATATATTTATATAAAAAAAATAACAAATGGCAGTCTTTTGGTGATAGATGTTTTATAGCACCAATAAAAAACAATGATGAAATTAACGCTTCTTTAGAGCAAAGTCTTATTGGTATACTAAAATACGGTAATAACTCCTTAGAAGCGCTAGGAATAACCGAGGGAGACCTTGTAGGTTATAAACCCTTTGGTGAATATGACTTTGTTGTAGAAAACAAACGTCTTTATTGTATGAAATCTAATGATATTGTAATTAAATATGAACGTCAAGGAAACGAAGAAGAATATAATCCAAGCTGGGCAGAAAGCAGTTGAAGAATTAATTAAAGTAGCGAAAGAACCTATTGTTGATTCTGACGATGATATATCTGCTGATAGATTAAAAAATGCTGCGGCAACTAAAAAGCTTGCAATATTTGATGCGTTTGAAATTTTGACACGTATTCAAGAAGAAGAAAATATATTAGATAACAAACCTGCAGAAAAAAAACAAACTTCTTTTGGTGGTTTTGCAGAAAGAAGATCTAAATAATGTATAAACAAACATTATATAAAATAGTTGAACCAATTAAAGAACATGTTATTAAAAGGTTTAACAAAAATAAAAAATGGAAATACGGTTATAATTCTGATTATGATATTATAATTATATCAAAAACAGGAGAAATAGGTGAAATATATGAAATACAAAATTTACGTATAGCTTTACCTTTTAAAAATAACGTATATAAAAGATCAAATAAAAAGTTAGAACAATACTGGGAAGTATTTGAGCGTAAAAAAGAGTTAAAGAAAATTAAAACTATATTTGATTGGAAAGAATATCCAGACGCTTTTAAAGAACAATTACACGATTATATTGATGAAGAATTTAAAAGAAGAGAAGAAGGTTTCTGGTTTTACAACAAAGGTATTCCTACCTATATTACTGGTACTCACTATATGTATCTCCAATGGTCAAAGATTGACGTTGGACAAGCTGAGTTTAGGGAAGCAAATAGATTATTCTTTATATTTTGGGAAGCTTGCAAAGCAGACACAAGATCATATGGGATGTGCTACCTTAAAAATAGACGAAGTGGATTTTCATTTATGGCATCAGGAGAGACTGTTAATCTCGCAACAATATCTAGCGACTCTAGATTTGGAGTATTATCTAAGTCAGGTGCAGATGCTAAAAAAATGTTTACAGATAAAATCGTACCAATATCCGTCAACTACCCATTTTTCTTTAAACCCATACAAGATGGTATGGACAGACCTAAAACAGAACTTGCCTACAGAGTACCAGCTTCTAGGTTTACAAGAAAAAAACTTGAAACAAATCAACAGCTTGAAGAAATTGTTGGGCTTGATACAACTATCGACTGGAAAAATACAGGTGATAACTCTTATGATGGTGAAAAGCTTGCCTTACTCGTACATGATGAAGCCGGTAAATGGGAAAAACCTGAGAATATTCTTAATAACTGGAGAGTTACTAAAACAACATTAAGACTAGGTAGTAGAATAATTGGTAAATGTATGATGGGTTCAACGAGCAACGCTCTTGACAAAGGTGGTAGAAATTACAAAAAACTTTATTATGACTCAGATGTTACCAAAAGAAACCGCAATGGACAGACTAGCTCAGGACTATATTCTTTGTTCATACCTATGGAATGGAACTACGAAGGATACATTGATACTTATGGACACCCTGTCTTTGATACTCCAGAACAAGCGGTTGAAGGAATCGATGGTCAAAAGATTAAGATCGGGGTTATTGAGCACTGGGATAATGAAGTAGATGGCCTTAAGGATGATTCTGACGCACTTAATGAATTATATAGACAGTTTCCACGTACTGAAAAACACGCGTTCAGAGATGAAACTAAAAAGTCTTTATTTAATTTAACTAAAATCTATCAACAAATAGATTATAACGAAGACTTAAAAAATTCTAATGTAATTACTCAAGGTAATTTTCAATGGGAAGGTGGGATTAAAGATACAAGCGTACAGTTTTTTCCAAATAAAAACGGTAGATTTTTAATTTCATGGGTTCCAGACGCACATCAACAAAATAGACATATTATAAAAAACGGTAAAAAATATCCAGCAAACGAGCATATGGGTGCTTTTGGCTGTGATAGTTACGATATATCTGGTACTGTTGATGGAAGAGGTTCTAAAGGATCTCTTCATGGTTTAACAAAATTTACAATGGATGGTCCACCTAATTTATTCTTTTTAGAATATATTGCAAGGCCACAAACAGCAGAGACATTTTTTGAAGATGTTTTAATGGCTTTATATTTTTACGGTATGCCGTTATTAGCAGAAAATAACAAACCTAGATTACTATATTATTTAAAAAGAAGAGGTTATAGAGGTTATTCAATGAATCGTCCTGATAAAACAATGTACAAGCTTTCAGTTGCTGAAAAAGAAATAGGTGGTATACCTAATTCAAGTGAAGATGTAAAACAAGCACACGCGGCAGCAATTGAATCTTATATTGAAAGTTTTGTAGGTTACAACAACGAGCAATATGGTACAATGTATTTTCAACGAACGCTAGAAGACTGGGCAGCGTTTAACATAAACAACAGAACAAAGCACGATGCTTCAATAAGTTCTGGCTTAGCTATTATGGCTTGCAATAAAAATAAATATAGACCAGTTGCTGAAATTATTAAAGAAAAAGTAAATTTAAATTTTTCTAGGTATGATAATAGAGGTTATAAATCAAAAATAATTAATAAATGATTGAAACAAGTACTAACAGTTCATTTCCAAGTCAGGTGGTACCTTTCGGAGAAAAGCTTAGTTTTGAGTATGGTCTTAAAGTAGGACAAGCCATTGAGTATGAATGGTTTAGAGGTGGAAAAGTCAACAGCAGTAAATTTAACGCTGGTTATCAAAACTTTAATAGATTAAGATTATATGCTCGTGGCGAACAATCTGTACAAAAATATAAAGATGAGTTATCAATTAATGGTGACTTAAGCTATTTAAATTTAGACTGGAAACCAGTACCTATTATACCTAAGTTTGTAGATATAGTAGTAAATGGTATATCTTCTAAAGATTATGAAATAAAAGCTTTTGCTCAAGATCCGTTTTCAACAAAACAGAGAACTAACTATGCAAACTCTATTATGCGAGACATGATGAGTAAACCATTGTTAGATAGCATAAAACAAAATTTAGGAGTTGATATATACAGCTCAATTGATCCAGCTAACTTACCTCAAAACAAAGAGGAGTTAGAAGTTCATATGCAATTAAATTACAAACAATCAGTTGAAATAGCTGAAGAAGAAGTAATTAATAATATATTAGATTTTAATAAATACGAATTAACTAAAAAAAGATTAGTTGAAGATATAGTTACTATAGGTATAGGAGCTGTAAAAACTAGTTTTAATAAATCTGAAGGTGTTGTTATAGATTATGTAAATCCTGCTAATATGGTTTGGTCATATACTAATGATCCAAATTTTCAAGATATATATTATGTAGGTGAAATAAAATCAATAACTCTTGCTGAGTTAAAAAAAGAATTTCCTGATTTGACTAATGAAGATTTAAAAATGATTCAAAAATATCCCGGTAGAGAAGGATATCAAAGAGGACCTTATAATAATGATTTAGTACAAGTTATGTATTTTGAATACAAAACTTATATAGATCAAGTATTTAAATTAAAACATACAGAACAAGGATTAGAAAAAGCATTAGAAAAACCTGACTTTTTTAACCCACCACCAAGTGATAATTTTGATAGAGTTTCAAGATCAATTGAAGTATTATTTAGTGGCGCTAAAGTTTTAGGTGTAGAGCAAATGTTAAGATGGGAAATGGCGACTAATATGACCAGACCTAAAAGTGATTTAACTAAAGTTAATATGAATTATAATCTTGTTGCTCCTCATATGTATCAAGGTAGAATAGATTCATTAGTAAATCGTATTACAGGATTTGCGGATATGATTCAATTAACTTCTTTAAAATTACAACAGGTAATTGCTAGAATGGTACCAGATGGTGTATTTGTAGATGTAGATGGTTTAGCGGAAGTTGATTTAGGTAATGGCACTAATTATAATCCACAGGAGGCACTTAATATGTATTTCCAAACTGGTAGTATAGTTGGTAGAAGTTTAACACAAGATGGTGACCCAAATAGAGGTAAAGTACCTATTCAAGAATTACAAACATCAAGTGCTAATGGTAAAATAGCGTCTTTAATTAATACTTATCAGTATTATTTACAAATGATAAGAGATGTAACCGGGCTTAATGAAGCGCGAGATGGTAGTATGCCAGATAAAGATGCTTTAGTTGGTTTACAAAAGATGGCAGCAAATGCTTCGAACACAGCTACTAAACATATTTTAAATGCTGCATTATATTTGACATTGAAGACATGCGAAAACATCTCACTTAGAGTTTCAGATATGTTGGATTTTGAATTAACTAATGATTCATTAAAAGCTAGTATTGGTAAATTTAATGTAGCCACATTAAAAGAAATAGATAATTTACACCTCTATGATTTTGGTGTATTTTTAGATTTAGAACCAGAGGAAGAAGAAAAAGCTATGCTTGAACAAAATATTCAAATGGCTTTGCAACAAAACCAAATATTCCTTGAAGATGCTATTGATATTAGAGAAATTAAAAACTTAACATTAGCTAATCAAGTTTTAAAATATAAAAGAGTTAAAAAGCAACAAGCAGATCAACAAGCTCAAATGGCCAATATTCAAGCTCAAGCGGATTCTAATGCTGAAGCTGCAGAAAGAGCAGATATGGCTGATGTTCAAAAAGCTCAAGCAATAAATGAAACGAATGTTCAATTTGAAAAAGCTAAATCTGATTTTGAAATTCAAAGAATGCAAACAGCTGCTGAAATTGAAAGAGAACAAATGGCTCAGCAATTTGAATATAATCTTAAACTTAAACAAGCTGAACTTAATGCTCAAAAAGTTAAAGAAAAAGAAATAGAAGATAGAAAAGACGAAAGAACAAGAATACAAGCAACACAACAATCTCAAATGATAAATCAAAGACAAAATGATTTGTTACCAACAGATTTTGAACAACAAAATTTAGGAATAGACGAAATATCCTAAAAATTATTAATTATTATTATATTATATTATGTCAGAAACAAAAGAAAAAGCTGGAAAGCTTAAGGTAAAAGCTAAAGCGCTTAAACCTAAAAAACTAGTAAAAAGTGATGAACCTATAAAAGTAGATTTATCGAAACCAGTTGAAAAAACTGAAGAAAAAGTAGAACAACAACAAAATGCCATTCAAGTCGGAGAAACAAAAGAATTACCTGATGATAAACCATCCGGAGATATACCGAAGGTGGAAGTTAAAGGAGGAGAATCCGATAAAGAGCCCTTACCCGTTGTTGAATCTAAAGAAGAAGAAGAAAAACCGATAATAGAGGAAATAGTAGAAGAACCTGAAAAGGAAGAAGAAGAATTTATTGAAATCGGTGAACAAATGGTACAAGAATCTAACAGACCAACAGCTGTTATATCTGATGAAGTACCAAAAGAAAATACAACTACGTTACCAGAAAATATTGTTAAAGTCGTTGACTTTATGAATGAAACTGGTGGTACATTAGAAGATTATGTAAGATTAAATCATGATTATTCGAACGTAGATAATGATACTTTATTAAGAGAGTATTATAAGCAAACGAAATCACATTTAAATTCTGAAGAAATTAACTTTTTAATTGAAGATAATTTTTCTTGGGATGAAGATGTAGATGAACCGCGAGAAGTGCGTAAAGCACAACTCGCATACAAAGAAGAGGTTGCAAAAGCTAAACAGCATTTAGAAGGTTTGAAAAACCAATATTACCAGGAAATTAAGTTAAGACCTGGGGTTACTCAAGACCAACAAAAAGCTATGGACTTTTTCAATCGCTACAATGAAGATCAACAAGTAGCACAAAAACAACATGAAACGTTCAAATCTAATACTAAAGATTATTTCGGTCCCGAATTCAAAGGTTTTGATTTTTCAATAGGAGAAAAAAAGTTTAGATATGGAATTAAAAACGTAAATGATGTAGCTGACAATCAATCAGATATTTCTAACACAATTAAGAAGTTCTTAGATAAAGAAGGAAATGTAAACGATGTTAAAGGTTATCATAAAGCTATGTATGCTGCTAATAATGCTGATACTATAGCACAACATTTTTATGAGCAAGGCAAAGCCGACGCAATTAAAGATTTAAGTGCGCAATCTAAAAACATAACTACACAACCTAGATCTAGTAATCCAGGCGATGTATTTGTTGGAGGATTAAAAGTTAAGGCAATTAGTGGTATGGATTCTTCAAAATTAAAAATCAAAACACGTAAATTTAACTAAAACTTTTAAATTATTATGGGATCAATTAATCCTGTATTTGGGACAATAGTACCGTCTCAAGTACAACAAACTTTACAAAGCAACTACTTGTCTTTCAACGACGGAGGAGTTAATGCTAATGACTTTGCTCAGCAGTATCTTCCAGAGATTTATGAACAAGAAGTTGAAAGATATGGAAACAGAACCTTAGGTGGTTTCCTTAGAATGGTTGGCGCTGAAATGCCAATGACATCTGATCAGGTTATCTGGTCTGAACAAAACAGATTACACATCTCTTACACAGGTGTAACTGGACCTGGAGCTGGTTTAGCTGTATTTAATGTACCAACAAACAACGGTACTATTCAAAATGCTATCGCTCCTAATGACACTATCGTTGTTATGAATCCTGACTCTGGTGTAGTATTAAAAGGTATTGTTGGTGCAACTGCCGCTGGTGCAGGTACAACAACTAACGTAACTGCGTATCCTTTTACTGCTGCTAACTGGGACGGATTGTTTACAGGTGGTGGTGCTGCTACGAACCTTAAAATATTTGTTTATGGTTCATTATTTGCAAAAGGAACTGCAAGTGGATCTTTCTCTGTAGAGCCTCAATTCACACAATTTTCTAATCAGCCGATTATCATCAAAGATAGATATGCTATCAATGGTTCTGATATGGCTCAGATTGGTTGGGTTGAAGTAGCTACTGAAGATGGAACTTCTGGATACTTATGGTATTTAAAATCTGAATCTGAAACAAGACTAAGATTTGATGATTACTTAGAAATGGCAATGGTAGAAGGTGAATTAGCTTCTGGTGCTGGTGGTGTGAGCTTTGCTGCTGCCGCTGCTGCAGGACTTATGGCTAATAATGGCTTTTCAGCCACTATCAATGCTCATGGTACTCAAGGTTTATTCGCTGCGATTACTGCAAGAGGTAACGTATTTAGCGGATTCGCTGGTGCAACTGGTATTTCTGACTTTGATCAGGTACTTAAAAACCTTGATACTCAAGGTGCTATAGAAGAAAATATGCTTTTCTTAAATAGAGATATGGATTTAGAATTTGACGACATGCTAGGACAAATTTCTGCAGGTGGTCTAGGCGGTGTTGCTTATGGTTTATTTGAAAACTCTGAGGACATGGCATTAAATCTTGGTTTCTCTGGTTTTAGAAGAGGTTCTTATGACTTCTATAAAACATCATGGAAATACTTAAACGACGCTTCTACAAGAGGTGCTGTTGCAGTAAATAATATCGACGGTGTTCTTATCCCTGCTGGAACTTCAACTGTTTATGACCAAATTCTTGGTACGAACATTAGAAGACCTTTCTTGCATGTAAGATATAGAGCTTCTCAAGCTGACGACAGAAGATACAAAAACTGGATCACTGGTACTGCTGGTGGTGCTTACACTTCTGAAACTGATGAGATGGTAGTTAACTGGTTATCTGAAAGATGTCTAGTAACTCAAGCTGCGAACAACTTCGTGTTATTCCAAAATTAAGATTATTCTTATTAAAAGTGTTAGGTGCTTCGGCACCTAGCCTTTTATTTTATTAAATTATTATATTATATTATATCATGGCAAAACAAAAACAAGAAGAAGTATTGGTTAAAGAACCAGTACAAGTAAAAAAAGTAGAGGTTAAACAACCTCAAAAACCTAAATGGGAAATTAAAGATAGAACCTATCTTTTACTGCAGAATCAGTCTCCATTAACATATAGGTTAGCATCTAGGCATTCTACAAGATATCCTTTATTATGGTTTGATGCAGAAAAAAACGAACAAAGAGAATTAAGATATGCAACTAATCAAAATTCACCATTTGTAGATGAACAAAAAGGTGAAGCAACAATGGGGCATATTATATTTGATGACGGTGTATTAACCGTACCAAAAGAACAACAAAACTTACAAAAACTTTTATCTTTATATCATCCAAGACTAGGATCAACATACAAAGAGTTCGAACCTACTGTTGTTGCTGAAAATGAAGTTGAGGAAATACATGCAGAAATAGAAGCCTTAATGTTTGCTAAGCAGTTAGATATTGATCATGCTGAAGCAATATTAAGAGTAGAAAAAGGATCTTTTGTTTCTAGTATGAGTTCAAAAGAAATTAAAAGAGATTTACTTTTAATGGCTAAAAGAAATCCTTATGCGTTTATGGCAATAGCTAATGATGAAAACGTAGGTTTAAGAAACGCAGCAATTGTAGCTGTTGAACAAGGAATTTTAAAATTATCACAAGATCAAAGAACTTTCCATTGGGCTTCTAATGATAGAAAACTAATGACAGTTCCTTTTGATGAAAATCCTTATTCGGCTATGGCGGCTTGGTTTAAAACCGACGAAGGAGTAGAAGTTTATAAGACTATAAATAAAAAGTTACAATAATACGTAACTATAATTATAATAGCGGGTCACTTCGGTGGCCCAGCTGTTATTCACATAAAATATTAAAATGGCAATAAACGTAAACACTGTATATCAAACCGTTTTATTAATACTAAATAAAGAACAAAGGGGTTATATGACTCCAGTTGAGTTTAATAAAATAGGTGCTCAAGCTCAATCAGAAATATTTGGAACGTATTTTGAGAGTTTAAATCAACAATTACGTGTTCCACAGCCAAATGCAGATTATGCTGATAGAGTAGTAAATCTTGATGAAAAAATCTCTATCTTCAAAGAAATTGGAAACGCAACATCAATATCTTCAAGCAACGTTTTCACATTACCTCAACAATTTTCCGGTACATCATCAGTTTTAAATATGGCAACAGCTCCTACCCAAACAGCAGCTCAAACACAATATGTTATAGGTAACACCCCACCTCCGGGAAACGTTACTATTAGTGCAGATCAAGCTAATAATGGGGTAATTCAAGTATTTCAAGATGGTATATTAGTAGCAAATAGCTTATATAGTGTATCAGGTAAAAATATAAATTATTACTCTAATCCAGCTACTGTTGGGCAAACAATATTAGTAAATTACTATCCTAAGGAATTTTATAGATTAGGACAAGTATTATATCAAGTAGGTGCTTTACCTACTGAAGAACTACAAAGAGTTGACAGAGGAGAATTATATCATTTATTAAGTTCTAATTTAACCAAACCTACTACTACCAATCCTATTTATACATACGAAAATAATCAAATTACTGTTTATCCTACTAGTATAAATGGTGGAGTATCTGTAAGTTATATAAGAAAACCAATACCACCAGTTTGGAATTTTAATACAGGTGGTTCAAACCAATATTTATATGAAGCTTCTAAATCTTTTGATTTTGAGTTACACCCTAGTGAGCAAGTAGAATTAATAACAAGAATATTATTATATGCTGGAGTTGTAGTTAAAAACCCAGAAGTAATACAAGTTGCAGCTTCACAAATACAACAAGAAAATATAAATCAAAAAAGTTAATAAATTATGCCTATACCTAATGGTGGTTTAATCACCGAAACTAACAGACAATATTACGCTGGCGCACAGCAGTTTAACACAGCAGCAACAGCAAGTGTAGGTCAAACATTTACAAGTACTTTTGATACTAATTTAGCTTTTAGTGGATCAGACCCTGCTTCTGTGGGTTATAATCAAAATAACTTTAAAATATTTACAAGTCCAGATGCGAATACCTGGACAGAGCTAGTACCAACATCGGTG
>Ga0208666_1001388_pt1 | contig 10794 bp, 14 predicted proteins | sample 5B_taG_FD_184078 | JGI IMG/M metagenome (GOLD analysis project Ga0208666, IMG submission 184078) | Marine viral communities from the Subarctic Pacific Ocean - 5B_ETSP_OMZ_AT15132_CsCl metaG (SPAdes) (version 2) | ecosystem: Environmental > Aquatic > Marine > Oceanic | place: Pacific Ocean...
AGCACCACTTGGCATTGAAGCCACAGAAGAAACAGCACTTATGCTATTGTTGTTGTATTTAACTAATGCCATATAATTTTATTACTCCACTATCTATGTTGCCACTAGACATTTTAAATTGTATTGCGTTTATAACCGATGTAGTATCAAAATATCCACTAGTAAAATCATGAAAACTATGAGAGCCATCATAATAAGTATTACCAACAGCTATAAAATGTTTAACAAAAGTTGAGCTAGATGGCGAAAATAAATGTAAAGAACCTACACCAGACTCATCATTGCCATTACCTATAAAACGTAATATTTTTTGAAATGAAGCTGTGCTATCTTGTAAATCTTGACCAGAATCATACTCTAATGCTGCTTCTGAATTTGATTCATCATGATATGATCTAAAAGCAGTTGTCGTTTTGCTTACTCCATAACTACTTCCACCATTTACTGAAGCATTAAAAGAAAGACCAGCATTGTTAGTTGCTGGGTGTATGTCATAAAATTTGAACACATACTCATCATAGGTGCTATCAATACCTGATGTAAAAGATATTGTAGATGAACTTGATGCAGTTTGTGTAGAGATTAAAGTCATACCACCACCACTTATAGAAGCTGGTAATGATGTTATTGCTGATAAGGAGTTATTGTTAGCAAAGTTAAGAGCCATGTTATGCCCCCATCAATGCTTTTATTTCGTCATCATCAAGACCTAAATCTTTTAACTTTTGTTTGCCTGATGCTTTTTTAGTTATTGCGTCTGTTTCTGCATCTTTTAATTCTTGTATTTTTGCATTTACTTCAGCTTCACTTGGTATTGTTGCTGTATCATCATTTAAGATAACATTTTCGTAAGCCATTCTTTTATCTCCAGTATAATCTTTTTTCCAACCATACCATTGAGGTGATTTATCTTTATTAAATGTTAATAATGCTTCTTGTAAATAATCAGTATTGCTTTTTGTCATTATTGGCTATCTCCTAATCTTTTAAAAATAAAACAAGTTCTATTAGTATCAGTATCTCCATAAGCTTCTGTATCGCTTCCATTCATTCCATTTGTAAAAAATTTTACTTTTACATTTGAAGTATCTGTGACATTAACAAAGGTACTACAACGACCACTTGATCCTCTATTGCCTCCACTACCAATTTGACCCATAGCAACTAGATCATAACTTGAATTATTTTGTGTAGCAGAAATTCTAAAATCCCAAGTAGTATCATTAGATCTACCATCTAAATTAAATATTACTTCATAAAGTCCAGTTGCTGGAAATGTAAATATTCCTGAACTAACAGACATACCAGTTCCAATTTTAGAAAAAGACGCATCATCTGTTCTTTCTAAATTTGAAGAAATTGGATCAGCATTGCTTGAAAAATTAGAAGTTAATCTGTAAATATCAACTTCTGCAAGTCCACCACCAGCATCAGCCCAAGTCATAACTCCTGACCCATTTGTTTGTAAAAACTGATTGGCATCTCCATCATTATTTGGGAAAGTTAAAGTGTATGAAGCACTTGCACTATGAGGTGGAGATTTTAATTTAATTCCATGTGAATTTTGAGAACAGTTTAATTGTAAAGTACCATCAGTAGTACCATCGCCTTTTATTTGTAATCCAGCAGCACTTGAAGTTGATACAAAATTTGTTTTAGCTTGTGTGACAGTAGCATCAGATGGTGTGCCTATGTCTAAAGTATTTCCAAGAACAATTACAAAGTCTATGACATCGCCTGTTGCTAAATTTGATGCAAATGTAAGTGTACTTCCTGAAACTGTAAATGAAGTTGTTGGTGCTTGAAGAATACCATTAAGTGAAACTAAAAACTGATTCACATTTTCGTAATCTGTAAAAGCAGAGCCACCATTATTCATAGTATAACCAGCTTGACCATTAACAACACTAATTGCATCTAGTTTTACAAAGTTTCCTGTGATGGGTGTTTTGCCTATGTATGCCATAAATTATCCCTTTGGGTATTTGTCTTTAGTTGCTTTAATTGTAGCTTTCCAACCATCTATTCCATTGTGATAGATGTCGTCTAATTGATCTACAATAGATGGATATTCTTTTGCTCTTTTTCTTTGATACTCTGCATTGTCATAAGCAGTTTGTAATTCTGTTTGTTTTGCTTGAATATCAGAAACAGATATTGGTGTTGTTCCATTATGCCATTCAATAGTATTTATATCTTCCTCTATATAAACAAATTCTGCATTTGAATTTATTGATTTGATTGCTTCAGCTATTGTAATCATTATTGTTCTATCTCCTGAACTAATAGATAAGAATTTTTTGCACTATTTGTGTTAAATGTAACACTATTGCTTTCAGGTTCTCTACCTTGAACTTTTATTGTCACTTGTGATGTAGTATTATGATCGTCATATCCAATTATTGTGTCAAACGAGTGTCTAACTAACGAAGCACCTAAAAAATAAATTGAACCTTGATTATTTGTCACTGCGTTATTTACAACTTCTGTACTATCTCTTAAAATTTTAGCATTAAAACCTAAATCAATTCCACCACCTGATGATGCTGTATTCATTCCTATATTTATATGTGCAATTATTAAAAATTTTGATGTTTGACTTACAGGAGTTATATTAACTGTCATTCCTGTTAAATCTGCAAAAGTTGAAGAAGATATTGTTTGTGCTGTACTTGTTGTGACTAAAGCAGTTTGTAATAATTTACCACCACCACCTACTAAACTTGCGTCTAATCTTTTTAAAACTCCAGCATCACTAATTAAAAATTCATCTGTATCTGCTGGTGCAGTTGCTAATTCTGTTTCTCCTGAAATAATATCTTGTGCTAATTTTGCATTTGTAATTAAACCATCTTCTAAATCAGAAGCACTTAATGGTTTATCTGTTGGTTTTTGTCCAATATAAGCCACGAGTTACTCCTATGTTATTTCTAGTATTGATAATGTTGCGTCTATTTTAGCTGATACTGAACAATCTATTTTAATAATATCAGTTGCTTGAACAACAACTTTACCACCAGTTAAAAGTTCTAATGATGAACCAGCTGGAATAGAAACATCTTTAACGACAAAAACCTCTTGGTTAGTTTCTGTATCAGATGTGTTTGAATCTATTTTAACTGAAGCTGTTACAGATGCTGAATGAACATTACAAAGTGTCAATCCAATGACTACTGTTGTTGTTGAATTTGGTACTGTGTATAATGTTAAGGGTGTTCCAGCCGAACTAGGCATCGCATCATTTGTTTTTACCTTAAAAGTATTTGCCATTTATTCTCCTTATCCTAAAGCTATTGCTAGTGGTAAAGCATTTGGGTCTGTTTCAGATATTGTGCCTGTTACTGACATATTGCTTGTTACTGCATTACTTGAAATATTTACTTGTAATAGTTCTATATTATCTGTGCCATCATTCAACTTTAATTTTAAAACTCCTGATGTACCAGAGTCTATCCAAAGTGTGCCTTGTGCTGCTGTACTTGGTGCAGATGCACCTAATTGAGTTGTATTAATTGCAGTTAATACATTGTTAATATCTGCTCTTACAGTTGGGAATGATGCGTTTGCTATGTTAAAATCGTGTTGTGCCATAATTTCTTATACTCCTTTTAAAACCCTTTTGCAATAAAATCAAATGTTCTTGATACATTTGTTCCACTAGAATTTTTGAACAATACATCAAAGCCATTGACAGTTTTGTTTGATACAGTAAAAAAATCTCCAGTTGCCATATTTTCTGCTGTAATTCCTACTGCATAACTAACAGATTTGTATGGATTTGTAAATGTTACAGTTTTAGTTCCAGCACCTGATACTATATTATTCTCACTAAATATTCTGTCAGGCATATCTATTGTAACTGTTACTTCTGAAACAACAGGAGTAGAAGCTAAATCTCTTGAAATTAAAACAACTCTAAATTTAAAAAATCTAGCTGTATAATCTCCAATTACAAATTTTTGAAAAGCTGTATATGTAGAATTATCATCAGAGGTTGCTATTTCTAAATGTGCATTTGCATTAGCTGGTGTATCTCCATCAAAGTTAGAAGAAGAAGAATCAAATAATCCTGTTCTATTATCAAATAAATCATCAGGATTACTAGAAGATTGTGATAAAGTAGCTGTAATTCTAGCTGTATGTTTAGCACCTATATCTATAACATCTGCAAATAAATAATTACCACTTGCAAAAAAATCAGCATTGGCAACACCTGAATCAAATGATCTTGTAGTTTCATCATCAAAATCTCCACTAGCTGCATCAAATAGTTCTGATGAATCTAATCTAATTGTGTTATCAGAAATAAGTGTATTTGTTAATGTTCCAGTAAAATTAGGGTGTTCTGATTGAGTTGCTACTGCGTTAAAATTTAACACAGATGTTACATTAGAAATAACAGAAGTTGCATTAGAACTAAAGTTTCCTAATTTATCTACTGCTTTAATAAGATAAGTACCCTGTCTAGCTGGAACAGAAATAGATGTTGCTGGTCTTGATATTTTTTCAACCAATGCTACCGAGTTTTCCCAACTTGCACTACCATCAGTTTCTTTACTAAATCTTAAATTATAAAATGCTAAATCTAAATCAGATATTTGTTCCCAACCTAAATGTGCTTCTTGTCCTACAATATTACAAGAAAAATCTGTAACATCACTAGGTGGTGCTATAGCACCAATAATAGTTCTTTGTGCAGATACATAAGTTGATGATACACCTAATGTATTAACAGCTTTAACTCTTACATCATAAGTAGATTGGTCAATTACATTTAAGACTCTGTGATTTAATCCTGAACCTTGTGCATAAATAATAAAATCTGAATCTGTACTTAATTTGTATTCTACTTGGTAAAAATCAACAAAGCTATCAGGCGAAGCACCAATAGTTACATCTAACGCAACGATTACAGTTCCATCATTGTATTCAATCAATTGGTCGGATAATGTAACACTTGCTGGTGGTTGAACAACATTTGGATTAGGTAAGTTAGTTGATGGAATAGTCGCTTGTTGAGTTTTACTAGCCCAAGTATAATGTGAGTTTTGATGTTCAGTTAAATTTAAACCAACTGTAAAATCTTCATTAAAAGAAATAGATATAACTCTAAATGGTTTTGCAGAAAAACCTAATGAACTATGTGTAATATTTACAATATCTCCTATGGCTAAATCATAAGCATTACCACCAGCATTTATGCTTAATTGTATTGCTTCTCTTGATCTTCTTAAAATAATCTCTGCCATTTCCTCTGCTTGATAAGTAGATGTAATAACTTGTCCAAAATCAAATCTACCCTCTAGCAAAAAACCCCCATCTGCTGACTTCATCGTTGCATGGCGATCTGCAACATCTAATCCTGAATCATCTATTGGTGGGAATTGAACTTCATCTACTTGGAAATTTTTTTCAGGAGATACATAAGAACAAATTACTCTGTTATATTTATCGTTTTTATTTGGACTTGAAACAGAAAATCCACCAAATATATCATCTTCTGTTAAAGTAATAGATGCACTTCCTGTTGTTTCAATTACTAAATTATATTTGCCACTTGTATAAGGTAAATAACCTCTACAACCTTTTAAAAGAGTTCTAGTATTGTCTATAATTTTTTTAGATGTATCTAATACTGCATTTGCATCAAAAATATTAATATCACTACCACCTGAATATGGTGTTACTTGTGTTACACAAACTTGTGAAGCATCATAAAAACTTTGTAAATCAATATCTGATGTTGCTAATCCTTTTCCATATCTTTCGTTTCTTAAATAATCTAATAAACAAAAAGCTGGATTAGTTGAAAATGTCGGACTTGACTCAACTAAACTTGAATTTAATGTAACTACTTTTTTACCCTCAATTAATGTTTGTATTTTTGGAATAGAACCAAACACATCTTGATTCCATTTAAAACGAATTGCAAGATAAGCTAAACCAGACAATTTGTGGTTTGAACCCCAATTAGATAATGTTGATAGTAAAGATGATGCTGATTGACCATCTGTTCCATAATGAGGTTCTACTCTAATTAAACTTTCTCCATCTTTATAAAAATTAGCATCATTACTAGCAACTTCAACAGCAGTATTATCAGAAAAAGAAGATGCAAAAGTAACTACCTTGTCATCTATTTTAATTTGTTTTACATCGTTTATTTCTCCCTCTGCTAATATTATAGCGACATATAAATATTGATTATCAGTTCCTGAAGTTTGTACAAATATTCTAATTCCACCGACAAGTCTTTCTCCATAAACAACTGGGATATTTGCGTCATTAGATTGTTTGTTTAATAAAACACCAGTTTCAAAATCATCTGGTTCGCTTATACCAAAATCAGGAATATCTGGTGTAGGCACAAGCCATGATAAGGCTTTACTAAATACCTTTACTACTGGTTCTATTATTTTACTTACAATACTTCCCATTTAACTATGAAACTTTCTTTTAAATTTTTTAGATACTCTATAAATGTTATTGTTATTATCTAATCTTAACCAATTAATACACTCATTAGTTTTTAAATAATCTTTAAAATAATTATAAACCCAAGACATAACCATTCTTGCATTTCTTATAATAACAATATCATATAACCATAAATTAGTTCCACTTTGCCAAGTATTGTTTTTAATAATTCCTTTTTGTTTATAATAATCTTCGTTTTCTTTATTTAAAAAAGCCCAATTAACAAAACCATACAAACCTTTATCATCTTCAAATTTTTTAAATTGATTACATTGTATAGATGGCAAAATATGATTGTGTAAATCTTTATTGGAATTATTTTTGTATTTACCAAATTGTTTATATAAATTTATAATATCTTCCATTATGGTCTACCCCACTTAATATCTTGAACTGTTTGTGCTGAAAATTCCATACCAACATCTGTACTAAAAAATCTTTGTTGTGAAACATTATTTGTTTTTCTACCATTCTTTTTATCAAAGTTTGCCCAATGAGAAGTAACATTTAAAATAACTGTGCTTTCTTTTGTTGTTTCAGAAATTTCAAAAGTATCTATTTGTCCATCATATAATAAAAAAGGGTCAGCTATAATACTATTAGAACTATCTAAAAAACCACGAAAAATAGTTACTGCATCATTAACTACATTTTCGTTTAAACAAGTAGATATAAGTGATTGGTCTGCACCTGAAAAACCTAGCTTTAATGAAGTTTTAGTTATATCTACTTCTTCTGTAAAATTAGATATACCCATAATAAGACTAGAGGGTGCATAAGTAACTGATGAGCCTGAAACTGACGATGTTAAAGAAAAAGAACAATCAGTAAAATTAAGAGGAGTACCAAAGCCAATAGTTATAAGATGTATTGGTCGTAAATCATTTGTTGCTAATTCGTTCTTTATCGCTGTTGTTAGGCTTCTGGTCATATTCTTCGTAAGTTGTTTGTGTTACACTTTCTGAACCTTTTAACATAGTATAATCAAATTTGCTATTAGGTTTCTTATACTCTTTTAGATCATTAATATTACTATCAATTTCATCTTCATTAACAATCGCTTCGGCAATAAAATCGGCAGTTATTTTGTGGGTTATTTTATATTTTTTCATTAAAGAGTTTCTTCTACATCAAATTCAAATTGATATAAAAACGCACCATCTTTAGCTGTGCCTACTGCACCAAATTCTTGAATATCATTTGTTAAATGTACTGTAAAAGGAACATTGTCATAAGTAACTACTGAATCATTTGTAAGTGCTGTAAGTAAGGGTGGCTCTATTGTAACTGTTGCTGCATTACTTGAACTTGTTACATCTGATACGACCATATAAACTTTATCGTGTGAAGCAAACTTTATAAAATCTCCAGCTTTAAATCTACCAGCACCATCTCCAGCAAAAGCATCACAAGTAATTGTAGTATCTCCAACTGCGTGGACTCCATTAACTAAAACTGTTCCTGTTTCATTACCTCTAGCATCTTCTATTTCAGGTGGGATTATTGTAAAGTTTTCTTTTCCTGATCTTTGTTTAATTATAAATGCCATTAACTCTCCATAAACATCTGATCTAGTTCCTGTAATAATTCTAATTGTAAATCCAAATCTTTGATTATCTATTTGTCTTGCAAGTTTCTTACCTGACACAGATTTAGATATAATAGTATCTTGAATAGATTTTATTCCTAAAGTTTGAAATTTAGCAGAAGATATTGGAAAAGCACCTGACATTAAATTATTGCACCTCTCCCTCTTTCATTAACAGATTCATTTATAATTCTTGATATAGTTCCTCGTCTTTCAATTAATAATTGATCTATACCAGCAGCATTAACTGCGTTTATATGAAAATTAACATTTACTGCACCACTATTTCCACCACCTCTAGCTGATTGTGTTATCTGACCAGTTTCATTTGGTATAAATAATTCAGCACCTTGTTCTCCAACAAGATATGGTTGTCCTTTTCTTACTGCACCACCACTTGCTTTATGTGGATTTGGAAATGAAAAACCACCACTAGCCATAGAGCCACCACCAGTTAAAAATGCAAGTAAAGTTGCTAAAGCTACTTGTATCTTTAATTCTTGTGTATATCTTCTTGCTATATTCAATCTTCTATTTTCCCCTCTTTCTAAATCAATTCCTAATATTTTTTGTATTCCCATTCTAATAACAACTTCAATCAATAATGCTAAAGTATTAACAAGTGCGTCTGCTACCATTTTTTTAAATGATTTACCTAAATCTTCCCCAAGTATAATTGCTCTTGCTAAAGAATTTGAAAATTTAGTTATACCACCATTAATACCCTCTGCTATTGTTGTTTTTATATCTTTAAATTTATTTTTTAAATTTTCTAAAGCTGTATTGTTTAAATCTTCAATTTGTCTAAATATTGTTTTGTTTAATTCTACTTCTTCTTTAAATGTACTGTTTCTTATAATTTGATTTTCTCTAGCAATAGAAAAACCAGCATTTTCTAAAATTTGCATTTTTCTAATATGTTCTTCTTTTTCTTCTAATAATTCTAATTCTTTAAGTAAATTTTCTAAAGCTGGACTTTTAACTGCACCACCCTCTACACCTAATAAATCTTCTTCAGTTTTAAGATTTTCAATTTGTCTTTTAATTTGTTCAATTCTTAATTGCACATCTTCTAAATTATTTTCATCAAAGAAACCCATACTTGTTTTTAGACCTTTAATCATAGTGTTAATTTTATCTACTACAAAACTAACACCAGCTAATGCTGCAAATCCTTTTTTTCCAAATAAAACTGCACCAACAATTCCTGTTTGTTGTATAAATGGTGGTAGTGCCATAAAACCATCAATAATACTTTTTAAAATACTTCCTATTTGTCTTAATGTAGGAATTAAATCTTTACCTATTTCAACAACTCTTAACATTCCTTGTGCTAAATTTTTTCCAACTGCTGTTGCAATTCTATCTAAATCTTTTGCATTGTTTTGTAAAAATTGATCTAAATTTCCAAACTGTGATTTTAATTCATCAAAAAATCCAGCTTCTAATAATACTTTTTTAAAGTTAAATATTTTATCGCCAATCATTGAGATAGTTCCCTCAAATGTTTTTGCTAACTCATCTGTTGAATTTCCAAATCTTCCACCTTTACCAAATACTTTTTCAAATGCTGCTACTGTTTCTTCAATAGAAACTGTTGCACCAGCTTTAAAACCAAGCATATTTCTAACACCTTTTTCTCTGAATAAATCTGCTGCACCTATACCAGCACTAAATGATCTTTGTATTTGTTCTGATGCTGTTCTAAAATCTAATCCTGTTACTGCTGCAACATTACCAGTAATCTCTAACATATTTTGAAGATCATCTGCATTGTCAGTAACAGTTGCTAAAATACCAGCACCTGATTGTATTTGTTCTAATGAAAAAGGAACTCTAGATGCAAACTTGGTCATATTATCAAATGCCTTTGCACCCTCATTAGTATCTTTTAATAAGAATTTTAATCTAACTCTTAAATTCTCTAATTGTTTTCCTGTATTAACTAAATTTCTAATTACTAATCCAGCACCTAAACCTAAAAAAGCAGTACGCAGATTAAATACAGCACCCTTTACTCTACTTAAAGATTTTTGAACTCCAGTTAAAGCCTGTCTAGATTTATCTCGTGCTACTATATCTATATTAAGTTTTTGATTAGCCATTATTTATATTTCCTTGCTTCTGCTAGTTGTTGTTTGGTTTTATACTCATCTTGCTCTTTTTTCAAGTATGCTAACCAAAGATTATAATGGCTAACAGGCATATCAAGAACTTGTTGTATTGTGAGGTGTAATCTATCTGCAACGACTAAAAGCGACCTAATGTTAGGGTCGCTAGTTACTTTTTTTCGGCTTCCTCGTAATTAGTGTCTGCAAGTATTTGATTGGCAATAGTAGATATAACATTAGAGTCTGCTTTTTTTCTTAATGCAAATTTATCTTCTGGGTTAAATGCTTTAATCATTTCTCCTTTGTCATTCTTAACTTGGAGTTTCATTATAAGCAAATCAACAAGAACTGTTAAGTCTTGAAAGTTACTAGACTTCTTAAAGATTATGTTTTTTTCTTCAAGGGTAAGTGGTTCAGAATAAAATATACTCGGATTACCATGCTCATCTTTCCACTCATTCACTTCAATAGTGATAGTTTTAAGAGTTTCAAAATGAGTCTTTACTCTATCAATAACTGACATAAATTAGGATTATACAGTTCCTATTGTTAATGCACCAGTTCCTTGAAAAGTAACAGTTCTAGAGATAATTGCGTCCATTGAGTTATTTACAGACA
>Ga0208666_1001389_pt1 | contig 10786 bp, 5 predicted proteins | sample 5B_taG_FD_184078 | JGI IMG/M metagenome (GOLD analysis project Ga0208666, IMG submission 184078) | Marine viral communities from the Subarctic Pacific Ocean - 5B_ETSP_OMZ_AT15132_CsCl metaG (SPAdes) (version 2) | ecosystem: Environmental > Aquatic > Marine > Oceanic | place: Pacific Ocean...
CTGTGCTTGGTAGAATATTTGATAAACGAGTTAAGCCAGGTGAAGAAATATCTAATAGAGATAAGGCTTTTGCTTATATTAGAAACATTAGTGACAATTTATTAGAGCGTCGATTAGTTGGCGGCAAAGAAGGTACTGATACATTAAGCAGAATACTTGGACCAGGTGGTGGACTAGATGAAGGAAGAGCAGAAGTTAAAGCTTTAGAAGATGAAGTCATTGCTAAAGAAGCAGCAGATGCTGACAGAGCATTAAGGTTGAGAAAAGAAAACGCTAGTTATTACAAAACAATTGCTGACACAGCTAAAGTATATCACGATATGAATGATCAAAAATTTGGAAACTTAGAAGAAGAGGCTATCTTTGCAGCAAACACTGCGATAAGAGCTGGTGACATTGATGCAACAGGATATGACTCTTTTATACTAGAGTACATGAAAAATTCTAAAGAGTCTAGAACTGGATCTACGTCTGCTCTTCTTAATATTTACTTAGATCAACTACAAAGAGCTGCTCCAGAAGATCAACCTGACATATTAAGAAAGATTCAACTAATTGAACAAGACTTAGGCATTTACGAAGAAAACGACGAAACTGTATCTGCTAGCGATATTGAAAAAGAATAGTAATAAGTAAGTTATTAACATAACTAAGAGAGTCCGCTCTCTGAATACTAAAAGCAAGGAAACAAAAAATGGCTGATGCCAAAAAGAAAAAAAGTACCTATAACATAGGTGACTTTAAAAAAATTATTAGAGAAGCTGAGGGATTATCTTTAATTCCTTATCAATTACCTGGTGAAAAACATTACACTATAGGCTACGGACATTATGGTCCAGATGTTTTAGAACACAAACAAACAGAAATTACCGAAAAAAGAGCTGAAGATTTATTAGACAAGGATGTAAAAGTTCGTGTTAAAGAGATTGACAAATTAATTCCAGACTTTAAAAATTTTCCAAAAGATATACAGAATGCACTCTTTAGTGAATACTATAGAGGATCATTGACATATAAACAAAGCCCAAAAACAGTAGATCTCATTAACGCAAGAGAATACGAAAAAGCTGCTGAAGAATTTCTACGAAATGAACAATACAAAAATGCAGTAGATTTAAAGATTCCAGGCATACGTCCACGTATGGAAGCTGTGCGAGATGCTTTAAAGCTTATGGGTGTTGAGTCACGTCAAGAAGGGGGGCCGGTCAATGCAGGTCAGCCATATCTTGTTGGTGAAGATGGTCCAGAACTTATCATACCTAATCAAGACGCAATGGTATTACCTGCTAACAGTGAAAGAACACAAGCTACATTAGACCAATTAGATGCAGACTATCAAGCTGATTTAAAATTAGCACAATCGGCTGCGCCTGCAGTTGATCCATTACGCGCATACTTATCAGGCAAAGAAGGTATTGCGCCTCAAACTAAAAGAGAAAAAAAGAAAGTTAAGTACATAACTTTTGATGATCCAACTGCTCCTCGTATTGCAGTACCTAAAGAATACACCAAAGAACAAACACGAGAATATTTAAAAAGTGCAGAGGCAGAAGCTTTGATGTATGATCAAGGCTACCTGTACAAATATGGAAATCAACCATCTTCACTTAAAGATAGAAGCGATCAAAATGACTGGGCAATAACTGCTGGTATAAAGTCAGGTTACGATAATCTTAAAGCTATTGGAGCAGGAACTTTATACACAGTTGCTGATATATTTGGCAGTGAAGAAAAAATGAAGCAATTTGAAAGCATGGTTTCTCAATACAACCAAGATGCTTCTGTTCATGCTTTCAAGCCTGGAGAAGATCCAGGCACATATGATTTACGTATCACATCTATTGAAGCTGCATTAAATGATGAAAAAAAATTAAAAGCATTTCTTGATTGGGCAGCGTTTAATGTAGGAGCAGGTGCCACTACTATGGTTCCTATTATGTTAGCTAGTGCTGTGGGTGCAGGTGTGGGAGTTGCTGCTGCTCCATTAACTGGTGGCGCTAGTTTGGCAGCATCAGGTGCAAGTATTGCTGGTATGATGGCTGCATATTATATGGGTGTTGGAGAAATAACAGGGGCTCAACTGGAACGTTCAGGAGATTCTAATGCTGCAATAGCTTTAGCAGGTGCTGTGCCATATGCATTGGCTGAAAAATACCTTGGTACCTCGATGATATTTTCACGTTTATTAAAACAACAGTATGGTGCTGATGTTGTTGAAGACATTGTCAAAGGAGCGGCTCGTTCTAGACTGTCACAAACAAAAATAACACCTACTCTTGTAAAAGAGATGGCTAAAGGATTTGGTAAAGAGTTTGCAGGTGAGGGAGCAACTGAGGCATTTCAAGAAGTAATAACGTCAACTGCTGCAGAATTAAATGAAGGAGCTAGTCTTGGCGATTTATATTCATCAAAAGATTTCTGGAAACAATTAGGAGAAGCTGCTGCGGCTGGTGCTATTGCCGGTGGTACTATTGGTGCAGGTGCTGGAGTAATTACATACGCTAGAAAATCAGGAACTAAAGACATGGAAGGTTCTTTCACCATTAAAAAAGATGCAGTTCCCGATACAGAAGCTATGGATAAAGTTAATGCAGAAATAGGAGACACTATAGAGTATACAGGAAGTTCTGTAGAAGATTCAGTTGAATACATATTAGAGGGCACAGGCGTATTAGAAAATGGAGATCAAGTTTATTGGGTAAAGAATACTAAAGATGGCAGAGTGGAGTATGTAAGAGTAAATGATGCTCCTAAAATTAGAAAAAGTCAATTAAATGAAGCTGACTTAGATGCTTTAAACAATTCTTTTTTACCTGAAGAAACTAAAATAGATAAAAATTTTAATCAGAAATATAGAAATACTAGAAAAAAATTAGAATATCAAGGTATTATAAACAAAGAAAGAACGGAAGCTGACTTAGTTGACCTTCCTACTTTAGAAGAGTTTTACGAAATAGAACAGGAGTCATATGCACAAGCATTAGCAGAACAAGAAAGAGATATATTAGAGGGCAAAGAAATAAAACCCATAGCTTATAAATACAAAACTTACCAAGGACTAGAAGGTGATAAACTTAAAGAGGCTATGAAAGTTCAATATGATAATCAAAAGAAAAGAGATATTGTTTTATTTGGCGAAACTTCTTCTAGTGATGTAAATGAATTAACTGATACAGAAAGACTTGAGTTACACAAATTAGGATATTATAAAGGGCCGCAAGGAGAAGCGTTTATTAACAGACAATTAGCTGATATTAATGTTAAAGACAAAGCTAAAGTAACTAATGGATTACAAAGACTTAGAGAAATTATAACTACACAAACACCACACACTCCGCAAGTTGTAGAGAGCACTAGAGTGGTATCAAGAACTGAAGTGCCCCCTTTAATTCCTAGAAGTTTTAGTGAAGTTGATGCTACTTTAGATCCAGAAGTTGCAGCAAGAGCTGAAGAATTAACTCAATCTAAAAAGCTATATGAATTTGAATTAGCTAAACAAGATGAAACAATACAGCAATTAAAAGTTGAGTTAGAAAATTTAGATCCTAATTCTCCAGCTATAGCAGAAGAAACTATTCGTATACAAAACGAAATTAATTCTCGTGAAGATCTTAAACAAGCAGTGGCTAGAGAAAAGTCTGATCCATTAACAAGAATACTTAAGATACAAGAGATTTTAACACACATGAACAACTCTGGTTTTAGAGTTAACATGTTGCAATATTATAGACAAGGGTTAAGACAAGCACGTAAAGATAAAAATGAAGGGGACATTGGATATTATCAAAGTTTAATCAACGACTATAAACCAACTAATCAACATGTATTTACATTTAATAATACATTAGTATATCTATTTACTACTAAGGCAAAGAATCAATTAAAAGCTGACATTACTGAACTAGAAAGTAATATACGAAGACTATTACCTAATGGCTTTTCAAGAGAAGCGTTCAGAGCATTATCTGAAAACAATAAAATAACATACAGGGATAATTTTAGAAAAATGCAAAAGCGTTTAAACGCTATAAAAACAATTGACTCTAAACGTGCAGAGCTTAATAGTTTGTTGGCAAGTTTTGATATAGAGCCCATTAGTCTTTGGGATAAACCAAAAGGCAAACTATCTATACCAGAATTTAACAAAAGAGTAAAAGAATTATTTGGATATACTAAAGTAGAAAAAGAAAAATTACGTGAAGAGTATTGGAGTTTAGCTAACAATCAAGATTCTCTAGATCGTCCTGCTCTAACTCAAGAAACAATAGATAAGATGCCAATGGTATTAGACAGTCTCCGCAAAGAATTAGATAGACTTGGCTTAAGTAATTTAGATATGCGTATCTTTAATAGCATTACTAATGAGGAAGGGGCACAAGTAAATGGTAGATTTTTAGGTGGCCTTGGTTTAATAGAAGTAGCAATGAATGCTACACAAACTGTTAATGGTAGAAAATTAAATCCTGCAGACTCTCGTATGTTTACAATGCATCATGAGTCTATGCATTACATATTTAAAAATCTTTTAACTAACGAAGAAAAAATAATACTTAAAGATGCGGCGCGTACTGCGTATATGAAAAGATATGATATCAAAAAACGTTATGAACGTTTTGATTTAAGTGAAGAGCAATTACTAGAAGAATCTATATCAGATGCTTTTGCTGAGTATATGGCTCTAACTCCTAACGGAGAACTATATTCCCCTAAAGGAATTATCGGTACCATATTTAATAGAATTAAAAATTATCTTATTGCATTAGGTAATGCACTGACTAACAACCAACTAAGAAATACTGCGCAAATTTTTGATAGTATTGATAAAGGCGTGATGCAAGCTCGTCGTGATATCATGAATAAAGTAGATATTAGTACAACTGAAATGATCAATCTTGCTAAGATTGGTAACATATCTATTGAACAAGCTCAGAGGTTTTTTAATCAAAGAGGACGTAGTGTAGTTTTAGTTGGTGGTGACAAAGTAGGATCTACCATTACCAATAAACAAATGTATAGATCTTTTGTAATGAGAGTATTGCCTAAATTTTATGCAGTAAGACAAGATCCTGCTACTAATAAAATTGTTACAATTTTACAAAACTTATTTGAAAACTTAACAACCGACATTGGTGTACCTAATTTAGAACAAGCAAATTTTTATTTGCAACAATTAAATGCTTTGACTAGTCAAGAAATAAATACAGCTTCAGCTTATTTACAATCGAATCAAGAAGCTTTCAGTGAAGTAACCAGTGCTGCATTACTTAAATCATCTATAAGATCTTTGGCTGGACGGTCTACCCTTGCTTTGTTTGAGTTAATAAGTGGGCCTAAACTATTTGACATGAGAGTCAAAATGTTAAACACACAAATGCCAACTGAAACAGACATAAGAATTGCTGGGACCCCCCTTATTGTCCACCATGGTACTGAACAAATTAAAGCAGATATTATTACCAAAGAAGGATTTAAACCTGGTTATGATTCCATGGGAATTCATTTTGGTACAAGAGAGCAAGCTGTTATTCGTGGTAAAACGCTAGACATTAGTCCTGAATTGTTTCATGCCGTATTGCATATACGTAATCCTGTGCGTATGGAAGATATGGGAACGCAATGGAATGCTTATCAAACTCTAGAAGCATTAACTGCACCAGCCAATAACCCTACTGAACAATATGGAATGGACATAGATGTTAGCAGACAAATGGCTCCAGCAATGTTAACCGATATTATCTTTACTCCTAAAGAAGGCGGAGTAATACGTAGAAGAATGCAAAAAGCAGATGAACAAGATAAAAGTTATTTAAAAATTGAAGCTTTAATGAAAGAAGGTAAAGTAGTCGAAGCTAATGCTATAGCAAAAACAGTAAATGAACCATCAACAAGGGTTTTACAAGATGCAATTAAAGCTAAAGGTTATGATGGTATTGTTTACCGTAATCAGTACGAAGTTACCACAGACTATAAGGGGGATGGAGGGGCAATTGAAAGCCTGGATTCTTACATAGTGTTTGATGCTAATCAAATACAATTAGTAGAAAATAATCCTAATTTAGATATGTCTGATATTAATTATAGCGCTGCTATTGAACCAAAGAAAGAACCAAGTGCAGATGATATGGATTCACAAGGCACTGAAAACATAAGACAGTTTTTAAAATTTGCAATTGATGGCATGGTTGCTTCACAAAAAGCCAGAGATAAAATTACACGAGATAAAGCAAATGGCGGTGGTGGAGATGTATCTTTAAAAGATATGGGCTTCTTGAGTAAATTTATGCAACACGCAGCAGGTATTGCAGCTAAGTTTCCGTTTGTAAATTTCTTTTACGACACAGTTAAAGCAATGGAGAGTAAAGCTCGTTCATTGCAGACACAATTTTCTGGTCAAATGTCTTTTGTTTTTGCAGTAATTAATAATATGCCAGGCGCTAAAGAAGCAATAAATAGAGCGGCAGCAATTGCCCAAGCAAGACCAGGCAAATACCGAAGAGATAACGAAGGTAGAATAGTTTTTGTTGCCCCTCGTCAAATTATAATGAACAAAGGACAGATAATTGAAGCAGGCGAAGCTATTGTATTAGAAGGAGATGTTGCAATAGGTTATGAAAAAATGATTGAGGCTGGCGTTACTTTAATGGAAGAAAAATTGCGCGCAACTATAGCAGGAGGCAAGCACATTCCACAACTTAAAGAAGCTATTAGACTTTTAAGTAAGTATAATCCGCAAGCACTACAACCTTTAATAGATCAAGGATTTAAAATTAACGAACTAACAGATCAAAATCTTGAAGGTTTAAGTCCTGCTTCTATACAATCAATAGTTGGAGGATTGCAGATGATACCACAACTATCAATGGATAGAGCTATGAATATGTCTATGGGACAAGGCATCTCTGCAGAATTTGCCACACTGTTAGAACAAATTGAAGAAAACAATGCTACTATTCAAGGGCTACTGGGCTCAGAAACTAGTGGTCTAAATGCTTTAAACAACGAGGCTCAATTATTCCTAGAGCTTACTGCTACTGATTATGTTCCTTTATCTAGGCATGGTACATACGGTATTACAGTTAAAGATGAAAACGGAAAAGTGGTTTACTACGAACATCTTGATACAGCACTTACGGAAGAAGCACTGGCAGGCAATACTACAGCTGCCCAATTTGCTGAAGCAAGAAGAAAGGTACAAGAATTATATCCAGGCATGGAAGTATCTGAAGTTACTAAGATAGATGATTCCTTTAGAAAAGAAACAAGGGGGGCCTTGGCTCAATTGGATGAACTGGCTCAACATTTGTCAGACAAAAATTCGGAAGCTTATATAGAGGTGAGAAAGGAACTAGTAGGAGTTATTGGTTCAGAAAATATAGTAGGTTTTGATAGATTTACTAGAGGAAGAAAAGAGATAGGAGGAGTATCTGGATTTGATAGTGACATAATTAACAGCATGTCTGAGTTTGGTATGATAGCTTCTGAATATGTATCTAGAGATAGATACATGAGAGATGTTAATAAAACATATGCGGATGCTATTAACTATGCAAAAGATAAGCCACGATTGACTGAAGCCCTTAAAAAAATGAAACAGTATGGAGTAGATAATGCACATTCTCAAGAGTGGGGAGCAGTAAGAAGAATGGGATATTGGTGGTTCTTGGGTGGTAATATATCATCTGGTATTCTACAGCTCATGAGTATGGTACAGTTTACTGGACCAATTCTTGCACAAATGTCGGGACAAAAAGTTCTAGGCAGTAAAGGATTAGAATCTAGTAAACAATTATCTAGAGCATTCACAGAAGCTATGCGTCTTACTAGTTTTGTTAACAACGAATACAATGATGTGTTTCTAAATTTATCAGAAGAAAGATTATTGCAAGTATTTAATGGTGACAAAAAATTAGTACAAGCAGTATTAAGTGCTGTAGCTGATGGCACAATTAAACAAGGGCAAGCATTATATGAATCTGGCCAAGCGCCTGGTTTTTCAATTACTCCTGACGAGGATAGAACTAATTTAAAAGTTAGACAAAGAATTAAAATACTTGAACAAAAAATAATGGGAGGTACTTTTAATACCTTTGAAACTTTATCACGTTTGACTGCATTCGTAGCGGCATATAGAATGGGTAGTGATCCTAAAACTATGGCTTACGCTGATAATTATTTTGCTGAAACTGATTTAACTTGGAATGCTATGAAAGCAAGAAATGGTGGCATAGCTACCAATGAAGACTTTGCACGTATGTTAGTTGCCAGAACCTTTGGTGTGTATGCCAAAATAGATAGACCTCTTATGATGAGAAACGGAGGAGCTGCTATATTTTTATTCCAAACATACATCAGTCAGATGTTTGGTTTACTTAGAAGATTGTTGGTAGGTCAAGGAAGTGCTGAAGCTACGTCCGCAGGTAGAAGAATGTTTGCACGTATCATGATTATGTTATTTTTAACTGGTGGTTTAATGGGTATGCCAGGGGCAGATGATATGGATTTTTTATATCGAATGACAAATAGAATGCGTGGTGTTAATCAAGATATTAGACAGCAAATGCAAGAGATGTTAGTCAGTAAAGTAGGGCCTAAAAATACTGAAATGATTATGAATGGAATGCTAGAAACATGGTTGAATGTTAGTGTGCAACGTAGAGTATCATTAGGCGAAATACCTGGATCTGCACAAGCTCGTGCTCTTATGACTTTATTTGGAATGCCTACAGGAGCAAGAGCTGAAGAGTTTTTAGGTGCGCCAGGTGCTGTATTTATAGGAACATTTAATGAATGGAAGACTATAGCTCAACAGCAAGGGGCTAGTTCAGCGTTAACTGACATAGATTTCTACATGGCTGCTATGCCTACATTTGCTAAAAATATGTATCGTGCAGCATACAAATATCCTCAAGATGGATTTGTTCAAACAAGAAGAGGAACATTAGTAACTGCTGATTTAACTGGAGGTGATTTAGCAAGACAATTTTTTGGATTTACTCCAACTAAAATATCTAAAGGTAGAGAAATATTATATTATGAAAAACAAATTGATACAAAGTATCAAGGAGAAACAAAAACTTTTAATGCTAGAATTAAAAAAGCGTATAGAGATATGCAATTGTATTCACGTAAAATAAAAGACATTGAAAAATATAGAGAAGCTCAGTTAGAACTTCAAAAAATTATGAGAGATGTAGTAGAGTTTAACAATACCATAGATTCTAATTATACTTATGTTCCAGATCTAAACGCATTGTTTAGAGAAGCTGAAGAACAGTTAAACTTTAATCTTAGAACGTACAGAGGCGGTGCTGATACTTACAGAGAAAAGCAAAAATTACCAGAACGCTATGGTACTGAAATGAATTAATCTTTAGATTCTTTTTTCTTTTTATCTTCTACAGTTTCAACCGCTTTATCTTCTGCTTGTAGTGTAGCTATTTGCGCTCTCAACTGTGTGATAATAACTCTATAGTTTACTATAGATCTATCTTTATCAGCAAGCTGATTGATTAGATCTTGCATAACTAATTGTTCTTCTGTTATTTTTTCTTCCATGTTAGTCTCCTGGTTGGTTGTTAAAAATTATTTCTTTACTAATGATCCACCAAAGTATAGACCAGTAATTGCCGCTACTAAATTAGTATCGAGTGGTGTAATAACTATACCTCTATGAGCCATAGGTACCCACTGCATAACATCCTTACCTTCTAAGAATAAGAAGCCAGGTTTAAATTCTAGATAACCTACGATTACTTGTGCTTGTGGGTCTATTAATGGTAATATTTTTGGGAGAACTATAATAGCAAAGATAGCAGTTAATGCTATGATTCTTCTAGTCCATTGGAATCCTACGTTCTCATACTCTCTTGCTTCTTTAAATGCCTCAGTCTGTATTTTAGATCTAGCTAAAAGCATCTTTTGTTCAGCTTGTTTAGCTTTTATGTTTTGAGACCATATGCTCATGACTCCACCAAGAACGGTGGAGCCAAGCATGGTAATCATTTCGAATGGAATGCCCATTAGTTAACAATCACTCCTATTATAACTACAATACCTACTGCAATTATAATTTTGTTTCTCTTACTAAGACCTTTAAACCAGTCTTTAATTAGATTTATTTTTTCCATTTGCTTTCCTTTTCTTTTTGACAACGCCAATAGTTTTATTATTAAGCATCTTTGCTAATTCTGCAAAACTTATACTTTTTTCTTTTGACATTGATTGTTGATTAGTCCCTGCTTAGTTATATATTTTTCCAGCCATTGGATAGAGATGTTTCTTTTTTCTCATGTTCACAATTGTGGCAACCGCAACTAGAACAACTGCTTCCATTAGAACAATGGCAATTATGCCCACAATTTTTACACTGTCCCATATCAATCATCATTGTATGAGCCGTCCCAATTATCTTCATCTGGCTTTCTTTCTGTTCCAGGAACTTTTACTGCATCACCTTTTATTACAACTTTAGGTGTTACAAATTCTGGATACGGTAATTTAAAACCAGTTATTATGTCTTGCTCTTTGTCCTTGTTACTCATAATATCTCCTATTATACCAAATAAAAGGGGCACTTACAAGGCATTAGTTCCATTGTACCCACTCAGATTTTGGCTTTTTTGCTAGTGTTTGTTCAGAAATTACAGGCAATTGAAAAGTTATACCATACTTAGGGTGTGTAAACCATAAGGCTTGGCGTGGCTCTTCAAAAGAAAACCTGTTACTCATTGCATACTCATCGTAACCTTTAAGAGATCCATTAACTATGATACCTTTTAAAGATAAG
>Ga0208666_1001390_pt1 | contig 10785 bp, 4 predicted proteins | sample 5B_taG_FD_184078 | JGI IMG/M metagenome (GOLD analysis project Ga0208666, IMG submission 184078) | Marine viral communities from the Subarctic Pacific Ocean - 5B_ETSP_OMZ_AT15132_CsCl metaG (SPAdes) (version 2) | ecosystem: Environmental > Aquatic > Marine > Oceanic | place: Pacific Ocean...
ACCCACTGGCAGCGAGCCGGGGGACGTTATACGGCTGGCTGAAGACACTAAGGTTGATCCGAAGGGTCTTATCACTACAGACAATCAGCCTGTAGGGGCAATCGTTGAAGATGCTTTGAAAGCACAGCCAAAAGATAAGGTAAGACCTGATCCGTATGTGCCAATGCAAGGCCCAACAATTAAGATGCCTACTGCAACAAAAGACGATAGCTACACGCCCATGCAGGGGCCGACAATCAAGATGCCTACTGCGCCAGAGGAAGAGCTTAGCCTTGCCGACAGAGTGGGTCGCTTTATTTACGATAAAGATGATGATGGCGACATATCAATCCTTGGTGGGTTAATCAGGGGGGAACGCAAATCCCCAGAAGAAATAGCTAGGATACAAGCTGAAAAAGACTTTGCTATGGGCAAGGTTCCTGAAGGTTCTTTTGCTGAAAAAGAAGAACAAAGAAGACAGTCTAGGCTAAACAGAATAGCGGAACTGGAGTCTAATCTTGACCAGTTCAAAGCCGATAGAGACACAACCAACCCTAGCGTCCAAAGACAAATCGAAAAGCGTCAATCAGAAATAGATAGGCTCAGGGGAACTACAGAGCAGCAAGGACAAAAGTCTCTAGACTCTAGCGCACCGCCTTCGCAAGCAGCGCCGACTGAAAAACAAGTTGACGATGCCCAGCAAACAGCGCAAACAACACAGCAACAGGCTGATCAATACATAGCGGACGCTAGAAAAGCCCGTCAAGAGGGGCTGATTACCAAAGAAGATTTAGCCAAGAAAGAAGCTCTAGGCGCTGCATTGATACAGCTTGGTGCGGGTATTGCTAAGGGTGACTTTGCAGAAGGCCTTTCTAAGGCTGGCGTTGCTGCACAAGATGTGCGTGAGAAAGCTCGTGACAGGGCTGTAAGGTCTGATTATTACGAGTACTTGAAAACCAAACCTTCTACAACGGGCCTTACCGCTTCAGGTCAAAATTATCAGCGGCTGTTAAAAACCGTAAACACAGAGCTAGAAAAAGAATTTGGCAAAATAAACATAAACATGATGTCTGAAGATCTTCAGTTGGAGTATGCAGCTAGGCGTGAGCAGTTATTGCGTGAACTCGCCCCTCAATTTCAGTTAGGTGATGCTGATATTGGGCCATCACTCGTAGACCCAGTGCAAGCGGCAACGCAAAGTGCCACTCCGGGTGGCATAAACTTCGGGGATATGCAGTAAAGAGATGGATGTAACTCTTCCAAATGGGCTTGTTGTATACGGCGTTCCTGAAGGAACAAGCAAAAAAGATCTTGCCGAAAAGCTTATAAGAAACAACATAGCAACCGCTGATGAGCTAGGCTTTGATCCGTTTGAGGATGAAAGGACTGCATCAGGCCAAGCTTTTGAGACTGCTAAAGGGATAGGCCGTGGCTTTGCCAATGCGTTTTTGTCTGCTGGTGAAGGTCTAGCTGAGCTTGCTGATGCTGGCACCAACGCGATAGGCCTTGAGGATTTAATAGATAGTGGCGATGAGAATGATCTAGTACGCGCTGCTAGGGAAGGCCGTGCCGCAGTTGACGAGGCGATGGGCGCTGATCTCGCGTACAGGGATCAGTGGCTCACTAAGTTTGGTGAAGGTGTGGGTTCTTTTGCCTCGTTCTTTACCCCTGCTGGAGCAATAAAGCTTGCAGGCATGGCAGGCAAGGGCATATCCGCAGCAAAAGCAGCAAAGGTTGCTGAGATTGGCGCTACCGGGGCTTTGGCCGTAGGTACAGGTGCTGGTGATCAAGCTCAAAGAATACAAGCGGCTCGTGATTCAGGTCTGGAAGTGTCGGAAGACGAAGAAGACTTGTCCGTTTTGCTTGGTGGTGGCGTTGGTTTATCTGAGCTTATTGTTCCTCAAAGATTATTAAACAGGCTTAGAGGCCTTGAGGCTGGTAACAAACTGCCTTCAGGCATAAAAGAAAGACTTTCTTCTGCTCTTAGAACGGGCAGCGTGGAAGGTATACAGGAAGTTGCTGCAAGTATTGCTCAAGACGGTATTGAGCGAGGCGTATACAACGAAGCTTTGGAAATAAATGGCGGCAGCTTGATGGATGATTTCACCATCGGCGGCGCTGTTGGTGCGGGTGCAGATCTTGTTATTAATGCTGTGGCTGGTAGGCGCAATAAGGGAGCCTTCCAAGCCGCAGAAGAGGCTGAGGGCAAGCTTAGAGAGGATTTGCAGGACGCTCAGGACGCAAGGCAGCGCCTTCTCTCTGGTGACTTAGCTATACAAGAAAGAATAGACGCTGAAGCAGCACTTGACCGCCAAGCTGCAAATGAAGCTCGCAGGGCCGCTGGTGAGGCACCTATAGATCCATCCCAAATAGCGCCTCCTACAGGCAGGGCGCTTACATCTAAGTTAAAAACCCCATCAAGAATTGTTTCTGTAACCGCGCCTAATGGCGAGTCATTTCAAGCAGAGGAAAAGACCAGAGTAAGAAACAAAGGGAAACCCACAGAATCCGTCACGACTTACATAGAAGCTCCCGGCGGCGGTGAAGTAATAACCTCAGTCAATGGTGTACCGCAGCAATCTGGATTCCAAATCACCACAGTTGCACAGCCTACTGAGGGCATACAGCGTCGATATCCCAAGCAACCAATGCTTGCATACGCACAATCAATTCGCCAAACAATGGGCGACAACTTCCCATCAGCCGACAACACGTTCACTGTTAAGTTGCCAGAAGATTTTGGTGGTGTAGGCGCTAGTACCACACAGCTTGACGCTCAAGGCGTCCCTGTATTCACAGTGCAAGACAGCAACGGTCAGCAATACGGTGTGCCTTTACAGAACTCTGAAGATGCATTTGCTCTTGCTGGGTTCCTTAACGATGAAATGATCAATGACAACGTGTTCTCTGGTGGAGACGCGGTGATCACATCATCACCAGAATCATACGACGCCGATCAAGAATCCTCGTTGCAGGCCTACAACTTTGCTGCAAATCACCCTGACTCAAACACATATAGCTCGGTTGCCGTAGACAGCGCAGCCGAGACAACACAAGACCGTGGCTTTGATGAAACAGCCGACGTTAAGGTGTTAATGCAGGACAGGGTTGGCCCCACCAAGATGACAGCATCTCAGCGCATAAACGCCAAGCGTCTGCGTCAAGGACTGCCAGTAACAAACACGTTCACGATTGAAGAAGTCAGAAGCGTTCTCAAAGAAGATCAGCTATACAACCTTAGCGATACACGGGTGAATGGCTTACCTGAGACTGAAACGTACAGGGCTGGCCTAAGCAAAAACAACAACCCGATAGTGAAGAGCAGTGCTGGTGAGATTCTGCAAGGCAGGCCTCTGACCACCCTAGAAAAAGACGCTGCAATCAAAGCAAACCCGAAAAAGAAGCCACCTAAGCTTGTTAAGTTCAAGACAGAAGCCGACGCTAGGGTCTACGCAAACCAACTCAACAACCGCACAGGCAAAGCTGCTGTTGAGAAGGGTGTCATGCGTAATGTTGACGCCAACTTCCAAGAGATGGAGCAGCTTCTCAAAGCTAAGAACATCACATCAAAAGTAGGCTCTCCTGAGATCAAGTATCTTGCAGGCAGAATACTAGGCAAGAAGACCATCAAGTCGGTAAACGATTTGTCATTGGCTGAGTCTAGGTTGTTGTATCAAAAGCTCAGATCGTTGCCACGGTTTGACAAGCCGACAAAGCTTCCTACTTTCAAGCTTCCCAAGTACACAGGCGCTCAGTTCCGCGCAGCATCAAAGACGCTGCAAGAAAACCCCAATGCAGGCGAGGTTGTTCTTGCTAATGCTACTGGTATCAACCCAACAACACAGCAAGGTGCTGCCGCTTTAAGCGATCTAAAGGCAGACCTAGCCAAGCAAGGTGTACAGGCTGCTCCAGCCGTTGAAGCGGAGCCTGTTGTAGAGCAAGAAGCCGAGGTATTGGCGCTGCCTGCGCCAGCGGTAAATGTTGACCGATTACGCAAAGCTATTACTAAAACAATGAAAGGCTTTGGTCTGAAGGATATGGGGCTAAGCCTTGATTACGCTCTAAGAACTGCGGTCAAAGACGCTGATGGGAACCTAGTCTACGGCATACGGCCCCGTCAGGGCGGCGATATAGACAGCATGGTTGTTGGTGGCGAGTCTGTAACTCTAGACCCCAGTCGTGAAAAGACTCAACTTGTGAGGTCTGATGAGATTGATCCAGAGGGCAGGGCTGAGGCGTATTACGACCCGACTATAAACACTATTTTCTTGTCAATAGACAAAGTCATGGCAGATCCCTCTATGACCGAGGCTCAAGTGGAGGCTGCGCTGCTTGAGATACTAGATCACGAAATGATTCACGCCATGCGTAAGCTTGATTTGTTCACGAACAAAGAGTGGAGCTTGCTTTCTAGGGCTGCTGCAAACAAAAAGATGCCAGACGGCAAGACGTTCCTGAAATGGGCGCAAGACAATTACTCAGACTTATCGCCTGTTGATCAAGTAGAGGAGTCTGTTGCCGAGTTAGTAAGGGCTGCAAGAAAAGATCCCAAGTTGCTTCAGGGCAAGCCCCGATCCTTGGTTGAGCGTATAGCTAGATTCTTTAGGAACATGGTGTCCAGCCTCAAAGGCGAGGAGTTCAACACGTTCAGCGAGGTCATAGGCGGCATAGAGTCTGGAGCGGTTGGCGCTAGAGAGCGCGGCCAGATACGCACGCTTGCTCAGACGCAGAAAAGAGCATCCAGAAGGTTAAAGACCCTGCAAGATAAAGGCGCTGTTGTCACTACAGGCGAGGACGCAGAGCGTCCCGTGCCCACAGCAACAGGGCAAACCATTGCTGACTTTGAAGAGGGTGAAGTGGTTTCGTTTGCAAGAAAGCCAAAGGAAAACAAGCTCAATGAGTTTGAGTCCGAGGAGACAATCGACACCGAGCCTGTGCAGCCTCCACAAAAAACAATAAAGGCCTACAAGCTTTTTAGGATAAAAGGTGGAGACACATCGAAGTTGTATCCTCTGTTTGTTAACGCAAATACTCCTGTGGAAACGGGCCAGTGGATAGCAGCAGAGGTTGGCCCTTTAACTGATAAAGGCAAAGTTAAATCTAAAATAGGTCAGCTTGCGTTTAGACCCGGATGGCACGCAGGAGACTTGCCTCAAGCTACTCACATAGGCGAAGGAGGCACTCCCGGCAAGCCTGAGTTCAGGCCTAAAGATCAAGTATGGGCAGAAGTAGAATTTCCTGCTGACATAAACTGGCAAGAAGAAGCAAACAAAAGAGCAAAAAGAAACAAACAAGGCGAGATAATAGCAAGAACCGCTCAAATTACTGACACAATCCCAGAGGGCGGTTTTTATCGGTACAAAACAAACCCAAACATGACTGGAAACTGGCTCATTGGTGGAGCAATGAAGGTCAATAGGGTTCTTGGAGACTCAGAGGTTGCGGCAATAGACCAAGCCGCTGGTGTATCAGACCTTCCTAGAAAGTTTCCAGATGAAAGCCCTGTGGCGTTTTCTAGGACTCCGCTGTCCCCTATGGGCGAGGCGGAACGCCTTGGTATGACAAATACTGACTTGTTACCAACTAGTGAAGAGTTGGAGCAGATGAAGAACAACACCTACAAGCCTGAGAAGAAAAGAACACTTGCTGAAGCGGCGCAGCTTCTACAGGACAGGTGGGAGGCTGCGACAGGCAGAACAGAGCCTTTTGAGTACACAGAAGAAAACATTGGCATCTTATCTGACATGCTTGCCACTGAGGCAATGGTTGCTCTAGAGAAAGACGGCAACGCTATCGGTTGGTATGACCGAAAGATTAAAGCAGCAAAAGAAGTGATGAAGGCTGTCGAGCCTAGAATAATGCAGTCGCCTGAGACAGAAGCTGTGTTTGATTTTGTTTTAGCTGTTACATCCAATGGGCAGGCTGTTGTAGATAACTTTTCAATGGCTACGGACATGTTCCGCTTCTACATGGACAAAGGTAGGCTTCCAAAAAACAAAAAAGAATTTAACAAGGGCGGTGAGCGTAACAACGCAATGCTTGAGGCGTTCAACTTCCACAACGCTTACGAAGCAAGCGGTCAGAACATGCGCGTTGCCGACTTCTTAGACGCTGACTTTACAGTTAACGAGCTAAGGGATATGGCTAAGGCGTTCAACAACGAGGTTGGATTTGAGGCTATTAAGGTTCCGGGCGCTGAGGGCGTTGATGTTCAAGTCAAAGGAAGCTACATCCTTGGGCCAAAGATAGGTCAGGGTTTTTACCAGAACATTCGCGGTAATTATGATCCGCTTACTATGGATATTTGGTGGATGCGTATGTGGAACCGCGCTGTGGGACGCCCATTCGCTGCCCCACCAGACTTAGCTAAGGCTCGCGGTGAATTGATCCCAATGATCGACAAGGTTGGTGGTCTTCCGAGGACAATTATAAAGGACGCCTTAGAGGGTTCTGACCAGCCCTACAGCGAGATCGTTAAAGACCCGTACCTGTTTGATGAGTTCATACAGTCTGTAGAGCGCAGGTATCAGCGTTACTTCAAGGACTATAAGAAGGAGCATGGGGTTAACCATGTAAAGCCTGAGATATTCAAGAAGACAGGCACGTTTGTTAAGAACCTGAAAAAGCAACTACAAGCCACGCCTAAAAGCGGATCAGAGCGTCAATACATGCGCGAGGTTACGGCTGCTGCTAGAGAGCGCCTGTCTGAAGCTGGGTATGACATAACCACCGCCGACTTCCAAGCGTTGATGTGGTATCCTGAAAAACAATTATTCAGAGCGTTAGGCGTTCAACCCGGACGGGGATCAGACAACGACTACTTAGACGCTGCTGAAATACTGGCCGAAAAAGAGGGAGTACCCCGTGGACAAGTTGAAAAAGCACTCAGGGACGCAGACAGACAACGAGCCGTCGATAGTCGGTCAGGTGCCAGAAGGCAAGATGGATCTGTTCGTCAAGATGATTCAGGATTCGATGCGGAAGAAAGCCCAGCGTTCAGCAGAAGGCCAGAAAACCTAGCCAAAGAAGTCATCGGTCAAAGTGAAGTTGACCGTGTAGTAGAGGATAACTTACAGGTAGCCGAAAACAGGCCAGTAAGCACAGTTCCTCGCTTCAACCCCGGCGCAGACCCATACGCTCAAGCTGTTGCAGCTAACCCTGACAAAGGTCAGGAAGTTCCAGCGAGCGAAATGCCAGCCTTTTCTAGAGCAAACGCCCCAATAATTAATCCACTAGATCAAGCTGCTTTAGACAATGTGGTCGCAGAGCTACCTACAAACACGCCGGGGCAGACCTACTTAAACGTCTTGGATCAAGGCCCAATAGCACTCAGCCTGACTCGACTCAAACAAAAAGCAGTCAACAAGTACGCACAACTTGAAAATTATCAGGGCGTGCTTGGTAATTTATTAGCTGATTCTTCGTCAATAGCTGCCGCACTCATGGCTGACAGAGCAAACGCCATCACTGCTGCGGCGTTGCAATACGGTGTTCCGGTCTACACAGGCGGCATGACTAAGGTTGTTGACTTTGAACACACCAACAGTCGAGGCGAAACCAAAAAGCTAAGCGGTCTTATTGACCTAATGTCTATGCTGTACACAAAAGAGCATGGATCTTTGGAGCAGTTAGCTCAGGCTTACTCAATAGCTAAAAGGGCTGAGAGGCTAAAAGCGAAGGGCATTGATGTACCCGGAACCCCGGCAGACCACGCGGCAAACATAGCTACAGCCGAGTCATTCTTGGATGAGAACGGCAACTCAATTATCAAGGACTGGTACGACGCTTGGCAGGACTACAACGGTTACACCGTTCAGTTCTTGCAAGACACAGGTGTTGTTGACCCAGAGACTGCTGAGATGTGGCGGGATCAGTCTGACTACATACCGTTTTATCGCCAAGTAGAAGGCGCTGAAACGCCAAATGCGCCGAATATATTCGGAGGATTAACTGGCAGCGCAGACCTAAAAGCCATCAAGGGCAGCAAGAAAGAGATCAACGTGCCCATGTTGGAAGCCATATCAATGAACCTTAATGCGGCCATAAGCATGGGCATGAAGAATGTCGCCCAGCAACGCATTGTCAGGGACATGAGAAATCTTGGTCTTGCAAGAGAAGTTAAGCCGGGGCAAAGAACCACTGGCGAGGCTGTTGTTACGTTCAAGGTAGACGGCAACCGACGCAACTTCATCATTGATGACCCGTTAATATATGAGTCGTTAACTGTTGAACCCGCTGGTGGGTTTGAGCAGCTTATATCTAAGACTGCTGGACTCCCTGCACGATTACTTAGAGAGATGGTTACACGCGAGCCGGGGTTTGTTATCGCAAACATGCTTAGGGACTCTCTGTCTGCGTTTGTAACGTCAGGATCTAAGTTTACGCCCGTCATTGACACTATTTTTGGCTACGCACAAGGCATGGAAAAGCTTGAGCGGACTGGCGTTGTCGGCGGTTATGACTACAAGAACGACCCAGAAAACATTGGCGAGTACGCAGGGAAGATCCTGCAAAAGAGAAACAAGAACGTAAAACAGAAAGACCCTATCTTTAAGTTCTTTATTGGCGCTTGGGATGCTATGGGCCAAGCGACCACAAGGTCTGACGCTGCAACGAGAAACGCGGTCTATAAAGATGTTCTCGCTCGCACGGGCAACGAAGCTGAGGCAAGCTTTCAAGCAATGGAGGTTCTTAACTTCGGGCGTCGAGGTAGCAATGTTGGAATGCGTATAGCTACAGCCACAATTCCATTCTTAAACGCAAGACTTCAAGGATTGGACGTTCTATACCGAGGCCTATCAGGGAAGAGTAGCGCAAACAGAGAGCTTTCTAGGGGTCAAGCAGCTAGGAGTGCGTTTGCAAGAGGCTCACTGATAGCCGCCAGTACAGCTATTTACTACGCAATGTTTAGCGATGATGAGCAGTACAAAGAACAGACAGAAGAAGTAAAAGACAATTACTGGATTATACCTACAGCGTCTGGTGTGCCAGTCCGAGTGCCGATCCCGTTTGAAGTCGGGTTGTTGTTCAAGACTTTGCCAGAGCGCATCATAGACTCATACAACGAAGGCACTACACCTAGAGAAGCCCAGCAATCTGTTCAGCGAGCCGTATTCGGAACACTTGGCATTCAGCCACCGCAAGCGATCACGCCGCTCATAGAAGCTTACATGAACTACGACCTGTACACAGGCCGACCTGTTACGCCAGTGTTCATAGAGGGCAACTTAGATCCACAATTCCAAGAGCTTGCATCCACCAGTGAAATCGCCAAGAACATGTCGAAGGTCGTTGGTATTAGCCCGATAAAAATAGATCACTTAATGAACGGATACGGCGGAACAATCGGCATGTACGCCTTGGGCATTTTTGATTACGCGCTAAGAGACAGCTATGTGCAAGGTGATAACAGGGCTGTTCTTGCGGGTAAAGATGTTTCTCAGTACCCAATTATCAGACGGTTCTTTGGCTCAGAGTTCGGCGGTGGTGCAAAAGAAGACTTCTACGAGATGTGGGACTACATTAAGCGCGTAGAGCAAACAACTAAAAAGCTTTATGAAGACGGCAGGACTGATGAGCTTGAGAGTTATCTCGTTAATAACAGACAGTTCTTGGGGCTGAAGTCTCAATTGCAGCCTACTGCAACGGCGCTATCCGACCTGCGGAATCAAAGAAGGGCGATATTAAAAGCGGATCTAACAGCGGCGCAAAAGCAAGATGCTATAAAGCTGATAAACGAACAAGAGCGTTACTACTTACAAATTGTTCCTCAGCTTGAAAGATACATTCAGCTACCCACCATCACTGAAAAAGTCGCAGACAGGATATCGTCACTTATATAGGCCGCGTCTCGACTTCTGGCGGCTTACGCGAACATTACGCAGCACCTTCAGAGACAGTCCTTCTTCTGTTCGTCGGACAGTAAAGCCTTTGCTAAGAGTCCCATCTCTGTCTGTAACGTAACCAAACGGCACCTTTTCAATCTTGCCGCCACGGGCTAGGAATTCTTCTACGGTTTCTTTATCGTCCATCTAAACCCCCAAGTACTTGTACCACTTGCCTTCACCCTCAACATCAATCAGGCAGTAACGCTGGCGCACGTTATAGATAGTCTGCACTGGCACCCCGACCTCGCCAGCTATGTGCCTTGGCTGAACACCTTTGTTTTGTAACAGCAGTATCCGCATGATCTGAGACTCCTTCACTGGTGGACGCCTGTCTTCGGGTACATTGTTCTTTTTAGGCTTAGGCTTCTTCATGTAAGCCTCTTGCGATCTTATTGCTTGTACGAATTTATTCATTGTCGCTTCCCGTTGTCTTTATCGCTCTTAGGGACTTTGACCGTATTGAATGACAGGTGAATGGTTTTTCCATCGACCACTATGGTGCTTTGTCTCCAACCAATTGGGCGAAAAACATAGTCCTTTGGGACTATAAAAATATCTGATGCACTGCTCATAAATAACCTCCATTGAAGTCCCGCCTTCGGCCACCCTGACGGGAAAGGGTTCGCAATCCTTTGCCCTTGACCTGAGAACGGAGTCGAGGCAAAGGGAGCCTAAAAAGTCCCGCCTCCGGCTCCACCGGACGGGAACGGTGATGGAGGGTGTGATGAATACCCTGAGCCAATTAAAGTTCAGTTGTGGCAGATGACCCGATTGGTGGTGACTCGGCTAGTCAACCGCCGCTGCGATCCACACTTCATCGGGCCTCTTTGTATTGCGGGAGATCAAGATCCCATGTTGGAGAGACTGATGCTGCCACTCACCTGCCCTTTTCTCGCAGTTATAAATCCTTAAACCTTTC
>Ga0208666_1001393_pt1 | contig 10778 bp, 9 predicted proteins | sample 5B_taG_FD_184078 | JGI IMG/M metagenome (GOLD analysis project Ga0208666, IMG submission 184078) | Marine viral communities from the Subarctic Pacific Ocean - 5B_ETSP_OMZ_AT15132_CsCl metaG (SPAdes) (version 2) | ecosystem: Environmental > Aquatic > Marine > Oceanic | place: Pacific Ocean...
CTGCTACAAATTCACTGTGTTGCATCTTTAAAGCTAAGTGTCTTTCGTTTCTAGCTAAAGTTGCTTTCTGCTCGTCTGTAGGGTTAGCTTCAGATCTTATAGATGTTACTATATTGTATGAATCCATCGAAGCTGGTACATCTGCTGCGTAGTCGTGTTCTTCTGACATAATTTATTTATTTTAATGTATTATTATAATTACTTGTTTTTCAGTTGTTTTACTTCTTCTGATAAATCTTGTATTGCTTTTACAAGCACAGGGATTAATCTAGCATAACTAGCTTCTAGTCTTTCAGGATTATCTGTTAATACTAACTTAGTATATTCATCATCTACCTTTTGTAATTCTTGCGCTATAAACCCAACGTCTTTAGTTCCTTTGTGTGAACTTTCCTCTCTGTTGTTCCACTCAAATGTTACAGGGCGTAATGAGTTAATATAGTCTAAACCGTATGTAGAATCTTGTATATCTGTTTTATCTCTTTCATCAGATAAAGCTGATATAGTTTGTACTTGACATCTTATAGCTGATATATTGGCATCACCAAAAGTAACTGAATTACTACTGTCTTCAGCGGCTGCGTCAGCATTGTAGCCTATCACAATGTTGTTACTACCACCTTGCAAAGCATCACCTGCATTAGCGCCAAGTATAGTGTTGTTGCTACCTGTTGAAACAGATAAACCAGCTTGCCTACCTACTGCAACGTTCAAGTTACCACCGTCTTGGCTACCTAAGGCTTGCGCACCAATAGCAGTATTGCTTGCCCCACTGTCTTCACCACTTAAAGCAGAGTAACCATAAACAGTATTTTCAGTACCGTCTGTTAAAGCATCACCCGCAAGTCCACCAGTTATTGTATTTTTTTTACCTGTTGTAATGCTTTTACCAGCGTCGTATCCTATAGCTATGTTATATGCATCTGCTCCTGCGTCTTGAGTTGCTAAAGCGCTTCTACCTATTGCTACGTTTCTTCCATGAGCATCTTCGCTACCTAAAGCGTTTTTACCTATAGCCACGTTGTAGCTACCTGTAGTTAAAGCATCGCCAGCAAAACCTCCAATTATAGTGTTGTCAACACCTGTTGATATTATTTTACCAGCTTCAAAACCAATAGCCACGTTGTAAGCATCTGCACCAGCATTTTGACTTAATAAAGCAAACTTTCCAACAGCTACATTACCACCATTTCCATCTTCAGCGCTTAACGCGTGATAACCAAACGCAACGTTGTCTGATCCACTAGTTAATGCGTCACCAGCAAACGAACCAACTAAAGTGTTTTGTACACCTGTTGTTACGTTTAAACCAGCTTGATAACCAACTGCAACATTATACATGTTTTGTCCTGCACTGCCTGCGTTTTGATAGTGCAATGCGTCTCTACCTATGGCAACACTTCTGTTACCAGCGTTTGCAGAACTTAAAGAATTATATCCAACAGCAACATTATCAACACCTATTGTTAGACCATCTCCAGCAAGTCCACCTATTAATGTATTTTGAATACCTGTTGTTACTGCAACCCCAGCACTACTACCAATAGCCACATTATAAGCGTCTGCACCAGCATCTGCAACTGCAAGCACTTGATGTCCTATAGCAACATTATGACTACCGGTGTCTTCAGCACTTAAAGCGCCAAAACCTATTGCTACATTTCTAGTACCTGTTGTTAATGCATCACCAGCTTGACCACCAATTAGATTGTTGAAAAGACCTGTTGTTACGTTTTTACCAGCTTCGCACCCTACAGCAGTATTAAAATTATCTGTGCCGCTGTCCATTAAGTTTAAAGTTAAATGACCAACAGCAACATTTTTAGATTCTCCACTGTTAGCGCTTGACATAGCACCATACCCTAAAGCAACATTGCTACCTCCTGTTGTAACGTTTGCTAAGGCAAAACCACCTAAGCTAACGTTTAGAGAGCCTGAAGTTAAATCTTGTCCAGCTTGATAACCTACAGCTGTATTATAATCTCCTGTTACAACACCAACACCCATAGACAAACTACCAAGTGAAGTGTTAAATTCACCAGTTGTAGCTTCTCTTTGTGACCTAGCACCAACAGCAGTGTTGTGACCGTTACCATCACCATCTTCATAATCTTCTAAAGCTAAATAACCAATAGCTACATTTTCATCACCATCTACTGAAGTTGATAAAGCTTTGTGGCCTATAGCAATGTTGTTGTTACCAATAGTTAGTGCGTCTCCAGCATTACTACCAATTAAAATATTTTTAATTCCTGTTGTTATATTTGTACCTGCAGTGTATCCTATTGCTACATTAAAAGCATTGTCTGCAGCGTTTTGAGTCATTAAAGCAAAAGCTCCAATAGCAATGTTGTATCCATAAGCATCTTCTGCTGCCAAAGCATTTCTACCAATTGCAATATTATAAGGACCTGTAGTTAGTGAATTACCAGCAAAAGCACCTACAAGGACATTATCCACACCTGTTGTTACCGCATTACCAGCGTTGTGTCCTATTGCAATATTATGAGCGTCAGCACCTGCGTCTTGAGTTCTTAAAGCATGGTATCCTATTGCTATATTTTTTCCATGTCCATTTTCTGTAAATAAGGCTTCGTCACCAATAGCTACATTATAATCACCATCGGTTATATTTTCGCCAGTTCTAGCCCCAATTAAAATATTTTTCTCGCCAGTTGTTAAATTAAAACCTGCTCTATACCCTAAACCAACATTGGCATCACCAGTTGTAGAGCCACTACCTATAGCACTTTGCCCAACAGCTACGTTTTCAGTACCAGTACTCATATTTTCCGCGGCGTTAGCACCCACAGCAACATTATTACCATGACCATCTGTATCTGCTTCAAATGATTTTAAAGCTCTGTAACCTATAGCTGTGTTGTTATCACCGTCTTGATTAGTATATAAAGCTGAACCACCTATCGCTACATTATAACGACCTGTTACACCGCCTTCTGCAGCAGCATAACCTACACCTACATTATAAGTAATAGCATCAGAATTTTGATTTTTTAAAGCAGCAAATCCAACTGCAACATTATAACCTTGCGAGTCTTCAAGTTTTAAAGCCTCAAATCCTACAGCTACGCTTCCACTTGCTATGCTTATTGCAGCCCCAGCACCTTGACCAACTATAGTATTTTGCGCTCCACTATTAATTGCAGTACCAGCTGAACCACCAACTATTGTGTTATTAGTACCTGTTGTTACGTTTTCACCAGCTGCATAACCAACCGCTACGTTATAAGCATCAGCTCCGGCGTTTTGATCTATTAACGCTAAAGCACCTATAGCAACATTTTTACCGTGGCCATCTTCCGTGCTTAATGCAGCATATCCTATAGCCACGTTGCTAGCACCACCAACTAAATTATCTCCAGCGGCATGGCCTATTGCAACGTTTTGAGATCCAGTGGTTAAAATGCCAAGAGCATTTACACCTATAGCAACGTTAGAGTCTCCAGTTGTAATAGCGTCCATAGCACCAAAACCATAAGCAGTATTAGCGCTAGCTGAGTTTTCAGTTGCAGATACATCGTGTGTGTACATAGAATTAGCATTACTGTAAAAAGGTATGCTGTTAAAAGAAGTTGCGGTAACTGCGCCTGATGAATCTATTGTGAATATATTAGCACCATCGTTAGCTGTATCAACAAACAATTTATTATTACTATCAACAAAAAACCTTGCTACACCTTGATTTATAGCGCTATCTGTTCCTCTTAATCGTAAATCGCCTTTAAAATCTGCTCTACCTGCAACAGTTACAGCACCTGCAAAAGTTGCATTTTGCGAGGCGTCTAATAACAAAGCTTCAGTACCAACTGTAAAAAACTTCATTGTTGAGCCTAGCGACTCAGCTCTTAATTCTATATTATCTGTATCAGAAGCGTTTAATAATAACTTACCTCTTACTGTTGAACCACCATCTGTTAAATGTATTTCATCTTCAACTGCTAAATTTCCGTTAACATCTACACTACTTGCAAAAGTTGCAGCGCCAGCCTCAGACATGTCAAGTGTAAGAGCTGTTATAGAACTACCACCATCACTACCTTGAAATATTATATCGCTATCACTAGTTGTAGATTTTATATACAAACTACCAGTACCATTGTTTACGTAAGAGTCATTACCATTGTGGTATAAACGAAAATCATTACTTGCGCCAAGTCTTAGTTCTGCACTGTCAGGTAAGTTTACGTGCGAAGTTGTAGTTATAGTATCTATATAAGCTGCCGCCCAATACTTACTTGCTGTTCCTAAACCTCCTTCACTGTCCGCTCTTGGGACTATATTTGGTGTTGCCATATTTTATTGTTTGTTTTTATTATTAACCTCCAGCAGAGATTTTAAGTGTTCCATTATCGTTCCATAATTGACCTGTAGTGCCTGGGTCTGATGTTGGTAAGTTAGTCATAACAATTTTAGCAGGACTCATTGAAATACTGTCATCATTTTCTATTTTAAAAGGTACACTAGAATGAGTAGTTAAAGATATAGTACCTGTACCACCTGACGAACCTAAAATTACATCTGCCTCACCTTGTAGTACAGTTGTAGATCCAGTTTTGTAAGAAGTCGCACTAACTGTACCTGTTACAGTTACACCAGCAGATGTTGTTGCTAGTTTAGTAGAATCGTTATGTCTAAACTCACAAGCACCGTCTTTGATAAATTTTGCATAAACTTCTCCACCTGAAGGAGCTGAAAGTATTATTTGAGCATCACCTCTAACATATAAATTACCAGTACCAGTATCATCTATATAACTATTGCTACCATCGTGGTATATTTTTAAATCTCTACCACTACCAAACTCTGCATTAACGTTGTCTACAAATAAAGCTCTTTTACTAAATTGCGTTGCAACAGACCCACCATCGATTTCAATATAAGTAGTAACACCTCCACTACCATCGTCTGCTTGAAATAAAATATCTCCATCATCAACAGTTTGTTTTATATATAAATCACCAGTACCAGTTTGTTCAATATAAGAGTTAGATCCGTCGTGTTGAATTCTTAAATCTTGCCCTGTACCCATAGATATAACAGATGCGTCTGGAAACTGCGTGAATGGAGCTCCACCACCAGAAGATCCGTCTAAAAAGAAATATGTCTCTACCCCACCGCTTCCGTCGTCACAGCTGAATATTATATCGCCATCATCTTGATTGTTGGATATTGTTAAATTACCACCACTACTACCGTTAAGTATAAATGAATCTGTACCATTATGATAAATCTGCATGTTAGAAGATGAACCAATATTTAATATGGCATTATCCGCGTGTTGTGTTGGTTTTGCAAATTCAGTTCTTGTTTGGCCACCGTCAACTCTAATATATTCTGTCGTTCCACCCGAACCATCATCTGACATAAATATAATATCACCGTCGTTAGCATCATTAGTGATTTTAATATCACCAGTTTGATTATAAATATGACTTTCGCTAGACGAGTGGTAAAGTTGAAGGTCTGCTCCGTCACCAACTCTAAGTTTTTTACCATCTGCAAATTGCCCATCTACATCAAAATTAATTCTAGCATTACTACCATCTAATGTTAAATATGTTGCTGCAGCAGCACTACCTGTAGATGCTTGAAATGTAATGGCACCGTCGTTAGTAGTGTTAGTAAACGTCATGTTACCAACGTCATTGTTTAAACTAAAGTTGTTGCCAGAGTGAACCATAAAAGCATCATGACTAGTACCTAAACTAATTCTAGATTTATCTGGCCAGTTTGTATATAGTGCTGTAGTTGCAGAGCCGTCGTGAGTAGCTGAAGAGCCGTCGAGGTAGAAGTATGTAGCAATTGTATCGTCACTGGCTTGACCATCATCTCCTTGAAATAAAACATCTTTGTTTTGCTTAGTATTTCTAAAGACTAAATTTCCATGAGAATTTTTAATAAAACTATCGGTAGCGTCGTGATATATTTGTAAATCATTTCCAGAACCTATTAAAATCTGTGTATTATCTTCTAAACCTATATTTTCAGTAAATATAGTTCTTTTAATACCTCCGTCTAATCTAAAGTATTCTGTGATACCACCAGACCCATTATCTGATTTGAATAAAATATCACCATCGTCATTGTTATTAGTTATAGTTAAATTACCAGTGTAATTCTCTATAGCGCCATTAGAACCACTATGATACATAATCATATCAGTATCAGCACCATATTCAGCTGATATATTGTCTGCAAATAATAATGGTTTAGATACTGTTGTTTTAGCTACACTACCATCTAATGTAAGGTAAGCTGTTGAACCTCCACTTCCGTCATCGCACTGAAATACTAAATCTTTATCATCAGCGTTTTGCTGTATGTATAAATCACCAGTGCCAGACTGTTGTATATAAGAATTACTACCATCGTGATATAACTGTAAGTCAGTACCTGTTCCAAAAACTAATCGATCACCATCAGCTAAAGTTAAAGCATTACTACTATGCGTTAAAGTAACATTACCATTATCAAAATTAATAACAGCGCCTGATGCTAAGAAAAGGTCAGACCAACCGTTACCAGGATAACCTAAAGCCATACCATTATTAGTGGCAGGAAACATTTGGCTGGGATCTATAATTATTTCATTACTACCACCTATTCTAATAGATATTTGATTATCTTGAACAAAGTCAAAATAATTATCTGCGTCTCTACCTACTTTACCAGCGCCTACATATATTAAATCTATATATGCTGATGCCCAGTATTTTGATGCTGTTCCCAGTCCACCTTCGCTATCGGCTCTAGGTACTATGTTTGGTGTTGCCATTTATTGTATTTTTATATTGTTAAACATCTTGTGGTTGTATTGCGTATTCTCTTACTGTTACGTTGTCTATTTTACCATTAAATGATGAAGAAGCAAGAAAAAGATTTGTTGTGGGAGAGCAGGTTTGAATAAGAGTATATGTACCATTTGCAGAAAGAACACTAGATGCTCCGTGATATTGCGCTCCAGCTGTAACTTGAACACTACCCGAAACATAATCTGAAACTGTTACGGTTAATTCATACTGATCGCCAACTGTTAAAATACCATTTTGAGTTAAATTGTGAGCACCACTTGTGCCATCGTGAACAGCTTTACCATCTTCAATACTCCAACCAGTTCCTAATGCCCACCTGCCGTTTGGATCAACTTGTTTTACTGATACGTTGTCTATAGTTACAGTTGTTGACGCTTGTGCTTGTATAAATAAAACTGTAGAGCTGTCTGCTTTTGTAGTAAAATCATAGGTTCCTGCTGAAGTTATTGTTAAAGAAGGTGCACCTGTACCTGTAAATATTTTTAAAGTACCATTTATAGCATTTACAGTTAATTGTGTCTTATATGTTTTACCTATTATATATACTACTTGATATAAGTTAGATGAACTTGACTGACTTCCATCTGAAGTAGCAACACCACCTGATATTGTCCACCCTGTTCCTTTAATCCAATTACTATCTGCGTCAAACGTACCATTTGTAACTAACTCACTACCTAATTCTTCGTAGTCACCGTTTAGAACTACGTTAGCTGGCACTTCCCAAGAACCTTCACTATCAGGATCTGCTTCAGGCATAATGTCATTACTATCAAAGTCCCAAGTTTTACTTAAATCATTAAGAAGTGTAGTTGCTGTTCTTGCTTCAGTTGTAGTTACTATATAATCTGTTGGTTCTCCATCAGCTTCAAATTGTTGTCCCCATATGTATATAAGCACAGTGTCTGCAACAGCTACATTTACCGTTGGTGTATTGTCAGCTAAAGTGGCGTAAGCTCTAATTTGACCACCTTCACTAGAATTTAAAGCTTGAAATGTTATCGAACATCTATACCAACCATTACTTCTATCGTCAATAGCAGAAGTTATCAACCTAGTTGTAGTTGCTACAGCACCACCAGTTAAATTAAAATTTCCAGAATAAGTTGTGGTACCATCTGAAACTTCAAGTATTGCAAACCCTAAAGCCGCTTTTTTTACATATGCACTATACGTGTAAGTTTCTCCAGCTGTAACACTTTGTACTTGATGTATGAATTTTGTTGAATTACTAGCCGCACCTGTTATTGCATTTCCTGTTGTTCCGCCGTCTGGATCTTCATAAAGTGTTCCTTCAATACCAGTAGATGTCTTAACCCATTGTGACTGTGTAGTGTCTTGGGCATATAGAGTTAAATTAGTTCTAGTGGCTGTATAGTTAACAGCAATATCATTACCTCCAAAACTTTCAAATAATGGATCGTCAATTACTAAAACAGAAGCTTGAGTCTGTGATGCACTTAGCGGTAACCCTATTCCTAGTCTAGGCATTAGTAACCGAAATAACAGATTACACCAGTAGTCGTATGGTTATTAAACTGTGCAGATGTCCATCTACCATAAATTACCGTACCTGCTTGAAAAATTGCTCCAGTAGCTAATGTATCACCACCACCACCCTCGTCAACAGTAACGCCACCAACAGTTCCTGGGTCGTTTAAACTGTTAGCTGCTTCTGCTGTATTAAAAAATTTATCTGGATTTTCTGCAACTAATGTTGTAACTCCATTTGTCCCAAGAAATTGTATTGAAGCTATCACCATACCTGTTGGTGGATATATTATATCTGCTGAGTTTGAAAAAGAACTACCTAATGCTCCTAATATTACTCCATTATCTAAATTTGCTGCCATATTTTTATTTTTTTACTTTTTCTAGTGATCTACCACCGAAGTAAGCACCAATCACTGTTATTAATACTAATTGTAATAAGTCTGTCCATTTGTCTTGCACTTTAAAACTTATAGCTCCAGCATCGATAAATATCAATAACACTGTTGCTACAACTAAAAATACTAAAACTAATGGTCTTATATTTTTGCTTAGCCATGAATCTGAGTTCATGTCCATTTTCCATCTTTCTGTTACTTGCTTTTGCATCTCAGCTTCGTAACCCATAATCATATCTTTTATCTTAGCTTGTGCTTCTAGCTTCTCTTCTTTAGTAGTAGTTAGATTGTCTAATATACCACCTACGTTTTCCACTAGCTTACCAGCACCCGCTGAAAATACTTTACCTAATATACTCATATATTTGCTGTTTTTTCCCAAGGAAAATCATCCCCGGCTTCTTTCCATTTACCATCTACCTTAATCATATCTTTACCACCTCTTGTTTCTCTTGGGTATGTTATACCGTCATAGTATACGCTATCATCGTTATAAGCTAATTTACCTAGCTTCATATCTGTGGCATGTCTCATCTCGTGTATTAACACTTGATTTTCTTCTGAGCTACCAGGTTGTATTTTATCACTAATAAATATACTACCGTCCATATTAGCTTCACCTAATATACCTTCTGCTAATGGTTTTCTTATAACAGGATTACCAGATACAGATGCGTCATCAGATTTAAAACTTAGTTTTTTGTTTAACTCACCACCACTAGCTATTGGTTGTCTAGCTTTACCTAGTTTAAATGCCATTATTTCTCACCGCATTTTTTAGACGGATTACCTACTTGTCTCCAGTCTTGTTTAACCCAAGTTTTTAAACTACCACCACTACTAGTGCCTGTTACATTGCTTTTACTTGAACGTCTATATTTACCAGCTTTACCCGCAGCTCTTTTAGCTCTAACTACTTTAGCTCTTTCAGAACTACTCATACTAGCTATTTTAGCTTTAGGTAAGCATACTTTTTTAGTGCCACCACCTTTTTGTTTTACTTTAGTAGGTGAAGACTTACGACAACTACCTTTAGCCCCTTGAGCTGTACCAGGTACTCGTTCATAACCTGACCAGCAAGGTAGTGGACTATTTTTAGCAAACTTAGACGTTATGTCGTACATTTATTTTTTCTTTTTTGCTTTAATCTTTTTTGCTAACATTTTTTTTGCATCAGATGATTTAGCTGCTTTAAGTACAGCTTTAGGAACATTTTTTAATGTTTGTCCAACTACTTTCATTTTAGCAGGAGATTTTTTCATCATCTTTAACGCAGCAGGCTTTAACATCTTTGCTGGTGAAGCTAATATTTTATCTCTTAATTCTTTTGGTAAGTTAGCTTGTTTTCCAATTAAAGGTTTTTTCATTGGAGACTTTTTAGCCATTTTAGCAGGAGACTTTTTAGCCATTTTTGCCATTGACTTCTTTTTCATTTTTGCAGGAGCTTTTTTCATTTTGTTTTTGTTTTTTTATTTAAAATATTTTGATTTTTTGAGTAGTTCTTTCTTTTCAGCAGCAAATCTTGGTTGATTTATTTTAGCGTTTGGATATAAATAATCTTTACTTGCTTTGTATGTATTGCTGTAAATTCCAGAATCAAACGCAAGTTCAACTTTACGACCAACTTTTTTACCTTTTTTTACTATTCCTTTAGCTGTACTTTTAGTAGATTTTCCTTTAATGTCTGGAATTAAGCCTTGTTCTCCTTTAAAATAGCCTTTAAAATCAAACAGTTTTTTTCTGTTTTTTTGTTTAAATGGTGCTTGTTTCATTTTTTTTATTTTTTATATGTTTATACATTGAGTTGCCTAGTTTTTCGCCCATCTTACTGTCTGACTTATAGTGAGCGCGGGCAACTCTACGACTATAAGATATATTTTCTCCTGTTTTATTAAAAGCTGATTTTGCTTTTGGATATTTATCACCTAATACTTTTGCTATTAATGTTCCTTGAACAGAGTGTCCAGAAGGGTATGACGGGGTTTTCATAGAAGACATTTCGTAGTTAGGCAAGTTTTTATCTAAGTCTTTAGGTCTTGGTCTATTATGAAACTTC
>Ga0208666_1001395_pt1 | contig 10756 bp, 12 predicted proteins | sample 5B_taG_FD_184078 | JGI IMG/M metagenome (GOLD analysis project Ga0208666, IMG submission 184078) | Marine viral communities from the Subarctic Pacific Ocean - 5B_ETSP_OMZ_AT15132_CsCl metaG (SPAdes) (version 2) | ecosystem: Environmental > Aquatic > Marine > Oceanic | place: Pacific Ocean...
ATTTTGAAGAACCGTTATCGGCACATCTACTGGATTATAATCAGAACCCTGTGTCTCCGATGATCTATATGTGGTATCGGAAGCGTTGGTGAAGTCATCATTTGTTGCAGATACCGCAAACTGTATACTAACACCGATTGGGATTACATGTTCATTCATGTACTCTTCCAAGTATTCGATGTTTATGGCAGTTGTGTCTTGGAAAAATAACGTGACAATGTAATTGCTACCATCAAATACTTCTATCCGAGTTGTGGACGCACCAATTAGAGTGTTACAAAAATACTGTATCGACGCTGGTGTACCCTTGATGTTACAAAATCTATCCGTAACACGATTGAGGAAATTTCTAATATGCTGGGGTTCAATGACCAATTGATCTTTGTTCATTTCAGCCACTAGTTCACTCGAATTGGGTAAATAATTACTGAGCAGGTATGAAGTCATTTCATTTGGACAGAAATCGAGATCCTTCAGAACCTCGAAATTATTGTCTAAAATATAACGACTGCCATTGGTTGAGTATAGCCAGTTATAGTAGACCTGAAATAGTTGTACTAGATTATTCATTTGTTATCCATGATGGAAGTTGGAATAAAACATTTATTCTATTTGTAGGTAGAACTTGTCCATATGAAGTATTTACTGTTGACGGTTTTAAAGTAACTAAAGAGTCAGGATTACTATATCCCAATTCATTTGTATCCTTTACCATAGTTATTGATTGGTTTTTTCCTATCGATGGATTTATTTCGGTTTCAACATCCAAAACTTTCCCATCGACTGAATTACTTGGACCCGTACTATAGGTTGGAAATTTTTTATTCAAATCTTCTGCGATGGATAAGAGTCTATTTTCTGATGAATTTTCTCCACCATCAAGCTGTATTGCGTTATATAAAGATAGCACGATTAATTGGCTCCTATAATCTTGGGATTGGCTAGAAGCTCCTGTGTTACCTTTATTTCACCCAGTGTATAATTTAAGCTAATACCTGCAACTGTGGTATATTTTGCAGGGTCAAGCGCAAATCTACCTTCGTTTGTTGTTCCAAGAACATTATTGCTTACTGTAACACCACCTGCAAATATCAAACCAGAAGATGCCGAAATGCCAGCAGTAGTGAACCCACTCGCTGTGTTTAGGGTTATGCTGAAAGTAGTCCCTGAGGTTGTGTAATCAATTCTATTTTTGAAATCAAATTTTCCTGATAATTCGCCAGAGGAACCAGCCTGAATATTAGGGATTCGTGTAGTTTCTAGATTGATAAGCGAAGAGTTTAAATTATTACTAAAGGTCTGGTTAAATCCCCTACCATAAGCAGCAGCAAAATCACTTGCAGGTTCGTTAGTTGTGAAAGTGATATCTGCTTCTAATGGCTCTCTATATTGTAATGTTAGACCCACTAAGATTTCATCAGCAAAATCATTGATTATTTGTTCGGGTACTTGACTTGTGGTTTTTACCGAATCTCCAGCACCACCGATAAGAGCATCGTCAAAGAGGGAAAAGAGAACTTTACCATCAACTTCTTCGGCTGCCGCACCACTTCCGTATACTGAAATATTTCTTTTTGGATCTGTTGAGTTTATTGAAATTAAACCCTTATTCAAAATTTCTGTTTCATAGTCAGATATGGAAACCAATCTACCTCCACCAACAAAATTTCTTGGGGCTGCAAATTTAATTAGATTGAGGTTTGGTGTATCATAACCACCCAAGGCTTTTGTAGAGGAATTTGTGACCTTAATCGATGCACCTAGACCAGTGAAACTTGTTGATGAATTAGCTCCAGAGCCTGATGTGGTTAAGTAGGAAACATAAACAATTTCTGTATCCTTCACCACTCTACCAGTAGGAGTTCCTTCTGTTGTAGTTGGAGCACCAAAGAAGATACGGTAACCATCATTTGTGGATTCTATGTAATAAACTCTATCTCCCGTGGAAAGACTTGAGTTTGTATTGCTAACTCTAGTATATTCTTTTATACCATCAGACTCACCGACTCTAACTGTGATTGTAGCAGGATCTATTTTCTTGTTGTTTATATTGAATCTTTGATTTAAATAATCAACTGTCATGGGAGCATTAATAACAATAGATGATGCCTGAAAAAAGCGATGATCTTTTGTTTGTCCCGGTTCAATTATATCATCGGTAACATCATCATCATTTAATTGATTAATATATACAAAATTATAATTCGTGCCATTCTTTGAAGCAGAAACTGTTGTTGCGTATGGTATTAATCTAAAGGATGTTGTTCCTGTATTATTCAGCGATAGACTAGCAGAAGCACAGTTTCTATGGGCAACTGTATATCCAAGTGGCTTTGATAGAGAGATCAAACTTTCTGTTCTTTGTGCAGAGTCCATGAATGATTCATTCATAAGCATGTTTGAGTAAAATGCATAGTACAATGTATTATATGAAAGTAGATCTAGTATGGTGTTGGCAACCGAACCATCAAAGTCTATGTCTAGGTCGTTGTCTGAGTTCTGCACAAAAGACTTTAGATTAGCCTTTATCTCATCAAAATTTAAACTTCCTAATTGTATTGGTGTGTTAGCCATTTTACGTTCCTTCTATCGTGAGTTGTAAACTGTCGGATTTGGTGTCCGGTGTGCCAGTTTTTATGGTGTATTTTACTTCGAGCTTTATCACACCATCATCTTTTACTGTATCATAATTCGTAATTATCATATCATCATAAATTACTCTTGGTTCATATTTATTTATGAGTTCTTTAGCCCTTTGTTTTATGAAAACAAACTTAGAAGATGATACATCGACATCAAATAATAGTTTTTCCAGACCAACTCCCACCGGAGCAGAAGAAAATGGTCTTTCACCCTCACGAGTTAATAATATATTCGTCAATGCAATACGTATTGCATTTTCGTTTGTTGTAACCGAAACGTCTCCGGTGAAGCTGTTTCTTTCGAGACTTAAATTTAAATCTTTGTATTTACTCATTACTGTGGCTCGTCTATCTTGGAATCTCGGATTAGTGTTAGAATCATCTTGTAGTTCTGAAGCGAAGCAATGGCGTGTCTGATGTTTGATATCAGCCAACACCCAGAATAATCTTCTGATAATGCACTCCCGTCACTTGGGATGTTGATAAACTCACCAACACGAAGATTTAGGTTTCCGGGTACAATACAAACAGCCTGCTGTGCAGTATATAGGTTTACCAGAGCGTTCCGATATAGGGGAACTTCCTTGGGTGTATCCCAGAATGTCGAGTAGGTTCTTAGTGCTCTGAATGTACTGTAATAGTCTTTACCATGACAAGTAACTCCGCAGCTACTTTCCACAGACTCTGGATCTAAAACATAAAACCCATCTTTGTCATACTCACCAAAGCAGCCACCTACCTGTGATTTTGCCCATTCCATTTCCTCATCTCTAGGTTCCCGGAAAAGTGGAACTGCTGATGCCATGAGTGGTCCGTTTGTTACATTTCCCTTTTCGTCTGTTATGACACCATCAAAACCACCGGTGCATGGACATCGACATAGAGAATTTGTGTCAGCACATCCAGAGTTATCAACTGGACCATTTATGTTTACACAGTCATAATAGGGTCTGTTTTCGACAATACTTCTCTGCTTTGCATTGGCTATTTGTCGATTGACTTGAGATCGTATTTTTGGATATTGTTTACTCATATTGTACACCTTCCGTCGTGATCATTTTCTGCTGCGAACATGAATACTGTTTCATCGCCCTTTGTTGTAGTTGTATTTACTTTTTCCGGACTTGCATTAGTAGTAATATCCGGTCGATCACCTATATCATCTCTTTCAATTACTAAAGTGTCACATTGCAATTTAGACGGTGGACCGGCGAATGTCGTTGGTAGATTATCTGTACCCATTATGCTGTTCAATAAGTAAGTTGACGGACAACAAATACCCTCGACATATCCTTCTGGTCCGGTGTATGCTTCTTCACCACCATACTTAGTCCAAGTACCTCGACATTCTTCTTCAGTGGTTGCATCAGTTCTATTACCATCAGCATCCTCACAATATCCAGTTTCACCCAGTGCTGCAAGATCAGCGTTAGTCTTAATTTCATTCAAATCAGAACTGTTGACTGGTGACATCCTAACAAGAGTACCCATGTATTGTGCTGGTATTGGTGTTGTTCCTTCTCCGGCATTTGTGCCAGTAGTCATACCACCGATTTGCATGAGATTAAATCCACTTGGATAATTAAAGCCTTTGGTGTTGATGCCCGCACCGGTGAATGCTTTATTATTAGTCAGTTCTATAGTGTTATAAGCACTGAATAGTCCTCGCTTACCACCACTGACAGGTATCACAAACATTTCTTGTGCTTGGTTTATTCTAAGTTCTTGTTCATTTGCATTTTCATTTTCTAGACCAAACTGGAATGTTATACCATTTGCTAGAGGTTCACCAAAACCGGGACTCGATTCATCTGTTTCATTGGTGGTATAGTCATTTCCAGCATTACCCGGAATATACACTTCATGTAATCCATTAGAGGGATTTAGATCGGCACTTACTAGGTAATCAAAATATGTTTGATCTGGAGGAGCACCCTCAATAAACGCATCTGCTTTTACAGTTTTATCAATCAATGCTTTTGGCCATGCTTCTACTTCAATGAAAGAATATCGATACATGTTTCCAACGGTATTGCCCATACCAGAAGTATCAGCTTGTTCATCTGATCCTAATGCATATGGGGTAATATTTCTATTGACCCAAGGACTACCATCAAGAGTTACTCCCTGTGGTTCGCCGCCCCATGTAGCACCAACAAGCAAAGATAAGAATTCTCCACCACTACTGGAGTCACAACAAATTGAGTGACGGTATCGGTTCCACTGTTCCTTTAGGTCCGATAAGACACTATAGGCTAGTTTACATTGCTTGTTGGAATTTCTAATACTTACGATATCATTAATACCAACTTCACCATTTTTGATATTCGTTCTCAGGGGGAATTCACACATATCAAACATTGTTTGCCACATGTACTTATTTCCTCTACCACTCGAATAATCGTCGTTCATGGTAGGGAAAGGTTTGTATAAGTATGATGTATCAAAGTAACCATAGACAGTATCTCTCAGTGAACTAAACGCAGGATTTTCTTTTCCATTTGTTATTTTTCTACCTAACAGAGGTGAATCGCTGTCCTCATCATCAGCATTGAAATCTTCGTACTTGTATGTAACATAGTCCTGTTTAAGGTGTGATGCAAGACTCATGGCATCATGATAATAAGTATTATTTCTTATTCCGATATTATTATTTGTATGAACAGTTCCCTCATCATCATTATCACCAGAATCAAGACCTATACCATTATAAATTCCTCTATAGTTTGGCTCGATCAAGTTGTAACGAGAACCAAAGGCACCATTTTCCTGTAATTCAAGAATATCTGTTGCCTTTATTAATTTAAACATTTCAATTCGTTTGGTTACAGTTTCATCCATTGTGAATCTATATGTGTGGTAGCCAGCATCTTCGTTTCCTTCGAGATAATTTTGTTTATATAAACTATCATGTTCAGCACCACCTATTGGAATAAGTCGCCATTGACCTAAAGGTAATGACTGGTAGAAAACATATGATGGATTTTCTTTGTATGGAACTCCCGGATCTTGGACAATGATATCCCCATCATTATTTTTTTCTTCCACGTAACCTACAGCAGGAACGGCATAATTTAATGATGATCCGATAAGTGTGTTTACGCTTGGTATTGATTTTTCTTTACCCCAAGGATACAGTGACTGTGTGCTCTTAAACCAGACACCGTTAAAAGTAGGAACAATCTGAGGTTCAACTTGTGCTGTATTCTCTATTGTTACTGTTTCTTTGTTTGGTGTGGGAGCAAGAATACCCAACTCATTAGAGGAAGCAATAGATCGAACAAATTCACTAATTGTACCGACATAATCTTCTTCCAATTCTCTTGTTTCATAATCAATAGAAGTGCTTTCATACGAAGCAAATTCCAATCTATATGTTACTGCCTGAGAGGAACCCAATTTAGCAATTCCGGGAGAAATATCAGAAACAATAGAAACATTATAAACATAAAATGCTAGACCATCCAATTTGGATGTGATATTGTTTTCTGTGATATTAGTAGAAAATGAGAATCTGACCATTGATCCGGTTTTAGCCAGTGTTGTTATTGAGGGTAAATCTGGTTCATCGTTATCTGGATTTGGATCATTTAATAAAATAAATCCACTCACACCACCATTAAATATACCCTCTTCAATAGACATTCCACCAAATGTGCTGGATGCTTGAAAATTATCAAGAATATTAATATACTCAGTTGAATCTTTTGCTTTTATTGAAATCTCACTAAAAACTACATCATTTCTAGCCATTAAAAGTATCCTCTATGTTTTGAATCACATTACCAACAACTGATTGTGAAACTGCTTCAATTTTTCTTTTATTATCGTTTTCATTTGTAAGTCTATCGGTAACTGATACAACTTCTTGTGATAGTGTATAGGCAAATCCATCAGTTCCAGTTTGACCATTTGCTGACAAAATGTAACCTTCTAGTAAAGAACATGTCCCGTTGGTATTTCCGGAATTATATGTTGTACCAGAAAAATTTGTATAACTGAAAAGATCTCCACTACCTTGCAATAGAATGTTCTTCGTGTACGGATTTAAATCTGTGTTTGTTGTATCAGAATAAAATGTTTTAACTGAGTCTGAATATTCGCTAACCTTTTTCATTGTAAATTCATCCCCAGAATTACCTATGTAATTTGGATCGGAAGAAAAGGCGTTATTTGTACCCAAAACATTAGTAGCAGAAATTCTAGATCCTTCGTTGGAGAATTGTCCATCAGAACTTCTTCTGTATATGTAAAACCTGTTATCCTCTTTGAATAACTCGTCCTCTACTTGTGCTCCTGTTGTGCCAAGACTGTAATTCTTTATCCACAATTTTCTCATGTGCGGATCCCAAGACTCTACAATGCCGTAACTGATTGTTTCTGCTGTATAGTCGTTTTGGTCTGGAGTAAAACCATTTAAGTCATATTTTAATACAACAACATCCCCTGTTGTTGGGGGACTTTCGGGTTGCTCTAGAATATGAAAAGAATACCCAGCATAATCAGACTGAAGTTTTTGTTCAAATTCTTCACCGGAGATCGGCCAATAACTATCTGATATTACATTGTTTTCTAGTAGATTAATATAATACAATGAAGGATCACCATAAAGAGAAATTGATAGCTGGTCAGCACTTTGATTTTCTGAAATTTCAATTTTATTGACTTCTGCTGTATCCAGAATAGGACGACTAAACAGACTTTTAACATTTTTAGTAAGACCATCAGTGAATTTATATTCAATATTACTTAAAAAATCAAAATATGCCATTATCCACCACCTAATTGATTGAAGAATTCGGATCTACTTGTTATAGACCCATCGTAATTGAATACATTTTCTAATTCTATAAAGTTACAAGTGAGGAAGTACGAGAAGGGACCACCTGCTCCAGCAATAAATGACTGATTATCTACACTTTTCAGAACTGAAGTTAGAACACATATTTTTGGTGTCCCCAACCACAGGTTAGTTGTACCTTCCTCATTCCGACCAAATTCGTTTACGGCAGTTACTGTCCATACGTTTGGAGGTCGCATCCTACTAGCATTTGCAATATTACCTTCATTTAAGAAACCTCCAACAACAGGCATAGACAATCTTTCAAACTCTTCTCCAATTCTTCTTGCTATAAACGTATTGGCAGTTTCTGATGTAGCCTTTAAGTTCCAATTAAACGCATACTTTCTTTTTGATGATCCAAGATATCCAGATTCAGTTGTCAAAAGATCCAATCTTCCTAACTTTGATTGAATTTGCCCAAACGCATCCCCCTGAAATCTTTCAGAAACATTTGATAGTTTTTTTCCAAGATCTCCAACCAATTCAGCAAAATCCATTTTAGCAATTTCTTCTGGACCTGCTCCTCCCTGTTTACCGTCCGCACCACCTTCAATTGTCCCTAGAGCTTGCTGCAAGTTTTCCATCATAGGAACATCTTCTGAATATCTGTGAGCAGTACCCGTATTTACAGCAACTCCCGGAAGAATTATACGGGTTATTGGATCTGATAGGTTTGCTCGTTCTTCGGACGTTCTGGGATAAGTATAACAACTAAATATTAGATAGTACGGCGCTTCTGCTGTTTTATCATCATATCCCCAAGAAAATTCGGTAGCCATGGTTTCCTCCTAGTTTCATTCATATATATGTATGCTATGGCATATAAAACGAAGTACATTCCCGAAAATCCAACCAAATATGTCGGAAATCCTACCAAGATCGTCTGTCGGTCAATGTGGGAAAGAAAGATGTGTAAATATCTGGATAATAACACCAATGTAATTCGTTGGGCGAGTGAAGAGGTGGTGATACCATATCTGTCCCCAGTAGACAATAAAATGCACAAATACTACCCAGATTTTCTCGCTGAAATAAAAACCAAAGATGGTGGTATTAAGACATTTTTGATTGAGGTTAAGCCCTATAAACAGACAAAGCCACCCGTAATAAAAAAGAGAAAAACAAAATCATATGACTTGAATATGAAGACATATGCCATAAATGAAGCAAAATGGGAAGCTGCCAAAAAAGTTTGTAATGACAATCAGTGGGAATTCACTATTCTAACCGAAAACGAACTATTTAAAGGGAAGCAAATAAAATGAGTTTAGAAGGAACAAATGTAGATGATCTAGTTGAAGGTAATGGAATTTACAGCAAAGGACTTATGAAGCACAATAGGTTCCATGTGAATATGTTTATCAATACTAAAACATATAGCAAATCATTCACTAATATTCCTGTCTTTGCCGCAGAAATACCCGGTTGGGATATTGCAACGATAACGGATCTTGGTGTTGCAGGAAATGTTAAAACATTTCCAGCGAGAAAAAATTGGACACAGCGTTTGTTCCTATCATTTTATATGGAAAATGAAGTCAATGGTTCAATGTTTGATATTGTTAATAGATGGTGTAATGCCGTAGTACAACCCCAAGGACCACAACCATACTACAACGAAAGTGTTTCTGGAAATATTTTGGAAATTGTAAACGGTGATAATGATAACATTAAATGGAGATTTTCGGAAGTTTACCCAAGAGCGTTATATCCAATTAATCTTAAACCGGTTGAGGACTTTGCTCCTATGGTATTCAGTGTACAATTTCAATACAGATATTATGATTTATTTACACCAAGTGGTGGAGTTTTAGGATCACAAAACCAGATAGGATAGGAAAATTATGAAAATAGAATTGCCAATATACAAAACAACGTTACCTGTGAAGGATATTGTTGTAGAGTTTACCCCTCTTGTTGTTAAACAAGAAAAAATTATAGCGGCCGCAAAAGAAACTGGTAATGTTTCTGATGGGTATAATACCCTTCTTAAAATCATAGAAACAAATGTACAGGTGGATACAAAAGATCTAACAGAAACTGATTTAATTCACTTGTTACTAGAATTAAGAAAAAAATCTATAGGCGAAAAATTCAAAACAACTTTCAATTGTCCACATACAGGAGAATCTGTAGATCTACTGATTAATTGTTCTGATGTTGTTGTCAAAGGAAGTAAGATAACAGAAAAACTAGTTACTGATAATTTCATCATAGAGATAGAAATACCAAAGAGCTTTTCTGATATTAGTTCAACAATAAAATCTATAGAGACTACGAACGAGAAAATAGAGTTTAGTAAACTAACTGAAGATCAAAAAATTGAAATGTTTGATTCATTACCAATTAAAACAAAAGACATAATAAAAAATGGAATGGATTCTCTTTTTCATTATGAGTATGTTTTAGTGTATGAGACTGCCGGAAGAAAACGAAAAATAAAACTAAGTAGCGCAGAGGATTTTTTTACCTTACTTTTTGTCATGTAAATCTACCTAGCTTTTATTATTTAAATTTTCAACTCATGCAAATGTATGGGTATAGTTTAGCAGAATTGGAAAGCATGATTCCATGGGAAAGAAAAATCTATATTGGTATGTTAAATGATTTTATTAAAGATCAAAATATGAAAACACAACAATCAATGGCAAGTAGAGGAGTGCAGTAATGGAAGAAAATATGAATATTAAAGATGTTTTGAATTCGGAAAATGATAGAATGGTGCCATTTTCTGATATTGGTGTCCCAATCAATCCCATGCCAGATTTTTCTGATTTATATTTTCGTTCAATGCAAAATGAATATAGTCTAGAAGATGAATATGATAAGTCTGATTATTTTTTGGGGGTTAATCCAAATGAAGAAAAACAACGAGATAATAATGTGATACAAACCAATGCTAATTGGTGGGAAACTTCCCTACAGCAATTAAATGGTAAAGGGCAAGCAATTAATGAAGCTTCTGGTGATGTCTTAAATCCAACTTCAGAATTATTTGAACAGATTTCTCTTAAATCTCCTACTGAAGTAGACACAGAGGAGTTACCCTCCAATATAGGTGGGGCAACTCCTCGTGCATCTAACTCAGCTTCTAAATCTCGCGGTGGGAGTGACCTTAGAACAATAGGCAACCCCTATGGATACGCTTAATCCTTAGCGAGTCTCTCGAAGTAATCAAGAGCATCAGTCTCTTCTGCAACGCTCTCAGACTTGCTCTCAAGCGTCTCTGAGGTCTCCTGAATGGTCGGTGCGCTCGTTCCATCATTAGAAC
>Ga0208666_1001397_pt1 | contig 10754 bp, 5 predicted proteins | sample 5B_taG_FD_184078 | JGI IMG/M metagenome (GOLD analysis project Ga0208666, IMG submission 184078) | Marine viral communities from the Subarctic Pacific Ocean - 5B_ETSP_OMZ_AT15132_CsCl metaG (SPAdes) (version 2) | ecosystem: Environmental > Aquatic > Marine > Oceanic | place: Pacific Ocean...
TCTGTAAGATGAGAAAGATCCCAGAGAAGTTCTATGACATTCTCTACTATACCAATGACTTTGGTACGTGGATGAAGAAGCTAGACCCAGAATGTCTTGCGCTTGGTGCAGAGGAACGTCTTATCATTCCTTTCTTCAACAAGTCAGGTGATGTTGTCGGTGCTCAGGGTAGACTTTTATCATTCAAGGGAGAAGAGACTGCTCGGTTCAGTGCTCGTTATATCACAGTGAAAGCCGACAAGAGTATCGATCGTCTATGGTATGGACTCTGGCGTGTCGATCCCAAGAAGAAAGTCTATGTGGTCGAGGGACCAATTGACAGCCTGTTCATCCCTAATACAATTGCAATGGTTGGTGCTGGTGCGATAGAAAATCTGCACGACAGGCTTATTGGTACTGAAGTAGTTTATGTTCTAGACAATGAACCACGGAACAAGCAGATCGTAAACTACATGGACAGGCTTATTAACAAGGAATGTAAAATTTGTATCTGGCCTACCAACATGAAAGAAAAAGATATTAATGATATGATCTATAGTAAATCTGCAAAGGACATACAGAAGATCATAGACAAGAATACATACAGCGGACTAGAAGCTAGACTGCATTTTAGAAATTGGAAAAAAGTATGACAGAATTTGAATATAATCGTGATGATATTCCACAAGAAGTTTTATTGGAAATCGTTTTAGAGTTTAACAGAAATTTTGCTAGTTACGTAAGAGAAGTTGATTCTGATCTGTTCGAACGAGCCAAAGATTACGCTAGATCATTTACAGAGCTAGAGGGATATGATATTACATTTTTAGATATAGAAAGTGACGAGAATGACTAAGGTTCTTAATAAAGGCTATGTGGATCTAGTTGATCACATGGGTACTGATCTCACGGTGGTAAATGCTGCCCGTGTATCGTTTGACAAAGAGAGTGAGTGGGACTACAACGAAGAAGCACTCAAGAAAGTTACTGGACATAATTGGCAGGCAGACAGACTCAGAGAAGAGTTTAAATGTTTGTCTGCTAAAGATAAGAAACTTATCAAGTATCTTGCCAAACATAAGCACTGGACACCATTTGCACATCCACAGATCACATTGAGGATCAAAGCACCGATCTCAATCCGCACACAGTTCTTCAAGCACAAGCAGGGATTCGTTGAAAATGAGATCAGTCGTCGTTATGTCTCATTTCAGCCTGATTTTTATATACCGCAATGGAGAGGTAAACCCAAGGGTAGTGCAAAACAGGGCAGTGATGAGTTTATGGCAATAAAAGGTGATAATGTTCGGTCGTATGGAAATGCCATAGAATTATGTCTGTACACATACAACCAACTGATCGAAGAAGGTGTTGCACCAGAACAGGCACGTTTTGTCCTACCACAAGCGATGTACACAGAGTGGTATTGGACTGGATCTCTTGCTGCATACGCAAGGTTCTATAGTCAACGCATAGATGAACATGCTCAGTGGGAGATCCGTGAGTATGCCACAGTCATTGGTGATCTAATTCGACCTCTATTTCCTGCATGTTGGGAGGTTCTCACAAAGTATAAATAGAGGAGAAGGAGACGCTATATGCCAATTTACTGTAATAATTATGATATTAATATTTATCAGGGACAGTCATATTTTTTAGATTTAGATTATACTGACATCAACGACGAAGAAGTTGATCTAAATGGTAATACCTACGAAGCAAGAATGCAGGTTAGGCGCTCTCCTCTTGTTAGTGAAAAACTATTAGCTCTTAATAGTGGCTTCTGGCCACGGGGTGTTATCGGTGGGGGTGAGACTGGTTACTTCACCGGACCCGGATTTGGATTACCTGAAGGTACAACCGGAGATCTTATTGGTGTAATTGGTACTGGTGGTATTACCATGAATTATACCGGAATAACTGGAACCCTTAGAATAGATATTGACCCTGTAACGACTTCCAATATTCCCGCTGGTAGACATTTCTATGATGTTGATGTAAGGAATAAAGAAACCGGCTTCGTTGATAAAATTATCACCGGAACTTTCGAGGTTTTGAGTGAAGTAACTCGCTAAAAATACTACATAATGGGTCACAATATAAGGATTAAGCATGGCGAGTAACTGTAGAACCGGCGTATCGATTAGAACTGGTGGAAGGGGTCCACAAGGACCACAGGGTCCACAAGGACCGCAAGGACCACAGGGGCCCATTGGACCACAAGGAACTGGTGGTACGGGTGCTACAGGACCAATAGGCCCACAGGGTGTTACTGGAGCCGCAGTAGTTTCTGCTAGTGTAGTCGATGATGACCTGATCCTAGTTATTCAAACACAGGATGGAACCCAAACAGAAATAAATGTCGGTGATGTTCGTGGTGAGCCGGGAACAGCCGCAGATCGAGGAGCTACTGGTCCTACTGGACCGACTGGTGGAACCGGTATTGGTTTCGGAGTCTCTTCAAGATATCAATTCACTGGACAAAATAGAGCGGAATGTGTTAGTGCAGGGACGCTCAACGGTGGCATCGGATCATCTGTAGGTAAGTTTGGTCTAGTACAACAAACTAATGGTCCGACTGAACAAAGAAACATCCTAATAACCAAGAATAATCTTGACAGCATCAGTAAAGAGTTTTTCCTAGACTTGACTGATCTAGAAAGAACTTATATACAGTTTAATAGTCTGGATGGTAGTAAAACATTCGCCTATCTGTTAAACAACGGAGTTAAATTCACAAGTACAGTGGAATCTACTGTTTGTGGTGATCCTCCTACAGCGGTTGATTATGTTGATGATGTATACCAATTCAATCTCACTGAGATTTCTGGTGTTCCCGTAACACAGAATCTACAAATTCTCACAGAGGATCCAACTTTCTTGGGTGCAGCCTTTGATGAGAACGAAATAGTTAACGTTACCATGTTCAAGGTTCCCATTGGACCAACAGGATCCACTGGAGCGACCGGTGCAACTGGAGCAGGATATACTGGTGTAAACGTCCGTGGTGGTCCGGGTGGATCAACACTTTCGTTCCGTTTCCTGACTAATACTGGTGGAGTTGGTCCCACTGCCGCAGAGTTTGCGATACAGGGTGCGACCGGTGCTGGTGTTACCGCTATTAGCCTTATTGGATCTGGTCTTGGTGGTTACACACTCGGGTTCCGTTCACTAACGATAACAGGTGGCGTTGGTGCAACACTTGGTGAGTTCTACCTCGACCCCGGTGCTACAGGGTCAACTGGCGCTACCGGACCAAGAGGTTTCACGGGACAAGGACTGACCTTTGCTGGTCTATCCGGTGGACCCGGTGATCAGCGCATAGTTTTCAATACTATAATCTATAATGATGCTAACCCTCTCGGCATTACAACGGACGAACAGATATCCACACCAATCTTTGGTTCGACTGGTGGTACGGGACCAACTGGTGGTACAGGACCAACTGGACCCACAGGACCAACTGGACCGACTGGAGCAACTGGGTTTGGTGAAACTGGGCCTGGTTTCACTGGAGCTGGAGTTTCCGGTAGCAACCTTATGATTCGTCCCGTCCTAGCCGGAACGGGATCTATAGGACCAACTCTCGACCTCGGTAGAGTCCTTGGTGCCACTGGTCCAAGAGGTGTTGCAGCCGCTGCTGGTTTTGTTTACCAAGCAAAGAGAATACAGGCACTTGATGTTGGTCAACTCGACTCTAGTGGTGCAGGCGAAGGGTTTACTTTCAACTTCACTGATTCGAATGGTATCACCTTTGACAGTAACAACATGTCTAAACTACTCCGTGGAAACGGTGAGTTAATTTACCTACTCGGTGCTTCGGGTGGAACCGGACATAGAATCTTCAGAGTGAATGAACCATTCACAGTAGCATCAACACTTTCAAGCACAGCGGTGAGGTTCTCTGGATCTGGAGTCAGCATAGTTACAGAATCTGCGGCCGACTTCCCTGCTGATGATGCATATGTTTCGCTCCTAGTTGTTCCTGCTGGTGGAACTGGTTCTACTGGATCAGGATTCACTGGTGCGGGTATCTCTGGTGGCCACCTTGTTGTTCGTCCGGTCGCTGGAGGTTCGGGTTCTATTGGACCTACCCTCGATCTTGGTAGAGTCGTAGGACCAACCGCAGCTTTCCGTGGTGTCACGGGTCAGTTCCTGTTCATCGACGATGGTGATCTTGGATCTAGCGGAAGCACTGCTCTACACTTTGATTTGGACAACCAACTTCCGAAGCTCGATCTCTACAGAGAAAAGATTCATCAACTAACAAGCACCGCTAGTAGTGATCCAACTATATCAATTAATGCGGCGAATGGACCAATACAAAGAATAGAATTGACAGCAACAACTATTAACAGTGTCTCTATTAATCTTGTTAATACCTCTGCTAGTCCTTGGCTATCTGGACAGGGTGTAACTGTAATCATTGAGCCAACTAACATGAACAACAACAGTGCAACATGGATTGAGACTAATACTAGCACACGTTTCTATAACGCGACTCCTGATATTCTTGAAAATAAAACTACACTACTGTATGTTGTAGGATATGGTAATGATGATGTTGGTGGTGCATTGAGCACTACAACTAACCAAAGATGGTATATTACATCACAGACGTTTGGGCCTCTATCATAATGGATCATAGCTATGTTGAACACATTTAGAGTTATATTTGTTGATCATGGTGGAGTTATCATTAATCCTGATCCTGAGGGCTGCGCTTATACTCAAACAGGTGATAATGTTTACTACTCCTTTGATTGGGGACAGCCTGCGGAAAGAACATCATACAATGATTTTGGTACTGGTATTGCCGGTGAATATGCCTTTGATGCTAGAACCCAAAATGATTTTAATAGGAAATACGCAAGAACCGATGGGGTTGCTGAAGAAGTAGTTCCGCCAGCGATTGCAGGAGCATCCGGTGAGCTTATCAATGACATATTTCAACCCAATGGTGCTAGTCCTGTAGTTATTTCTCGTGATAGTCCTATTGATACTAGAAATCTCAGAACACCATCGTACCTGTTTACTGAGTACGGAGATGTAAGAGAACTACCAGACACCAATACAGATATTGTTGATTTTAGTAACAATCCATTTGTTGTGGGATCTGTTGGCTATGATATGGAAATAAAACCTGATCCAACGTCCCCCGCACAGGACAATGAAATTGATGTATCGACCGAAACAGATTATCCACAATGGATATACATCGGTGTCGTTGGTGCTGGTGGACCTGCTGGAGCGTATCTACAGTGTTCAGGAACTTCGGAAGGTCTTAGTAATGATACTGGATTCGGTGTTAATACATGTTTTGATACTCCAGTCGGTGAGGGTAATATTTTCATGTGTGAAACATATAATTATAACTCCAACTCAGATCAACCCGGTGGCGGCCGGATTGTGGATGCATTTACACTCGACTATGAGGAAATTATACCTGTCGCTGGTGGGGATCTTTCCGCTCTGTCTGCGTATAAGGGGTGTCGAACCTCCGGTGAAGATGGAAAAAAGGGTGGTGTGTTCCTGAGAGTGTGTTCTGGTTCTGAGTTGCCAGAGGATGGTGGAAGAAAAACCATCGTAGTACGAACAAAAAATCTTGGAAAGGGTGGAGTTGAGGAATTTGATTCTTCGCGGAGAGACAGTACCACAGAGCAAGTTATAAACAGGGACAAAACCACATTCCCTACTAGAGCAGATAGAGTAACTGAAGTAGAGGTTTATATTGATAATAATAATGATGGAACCCTTGATCGGGATCGCGATCTACTTCTGACAATTAAGGCTGATGGTGGTCGGGCCGGTGCAATGATACAAACTACCAATCCCTTTGTGCAGAACTGCTCGGACGCCGCAGCACTTATATGTGCTGACTGTACCTTCTTTTCCGAAAAGGCAGGCGACACGCCCGGCGGCGTGCCCGATGATGCCATTCAAAGTGGCAAAATATGTAGCGGTAACAATGCATTCCAGCCCGACGGCACGGGAGATCTATACGATGAGGTTAAATTTGCCCTTGCGCCATCAACTGTCCTTCGAGACGAAATAGACGATGATATTCTTGCTCCTGATTCTGATTTCCCAGCACCTAGATTCGAAGTCATAGAGGGACCAGCGTTTGATAACACACAATATGAATATATCGCAGAAGATATTGAAGGTTTCGTAGCAAATTGTGATGCATGGCACCAATCAAGAGACCTTTGCGTGGATGGGGCGCCTGGTACGAGAAATTGGTCATATTCTGGTAACGGGGTGGTACAAGGACAGTATCAGGATCAAACCGATCCCCAAGAAAATAACCCCGATGATGTTTTTACTCCCTACACCCCAGCCAAAGTCTTCTTTCCTGCATTTTATAACAACGACCCAAACAATATAATCCCAACCAGCCAGACTCAAGAAGGTATTCTGGGTGGATTACTTAACGGACATATACAATATAAATATTCTCCAGGCCTTCCGGGTGCGGATCAACCCATAGTGATCGATGAACCTCTTTTCGGGGATTTCAGAGCCTTTCCATCACAATTTGATGCTCATGGTATACGAACTATCGCGGACTGGTATAATAAATCTGGTAGAGTACAAAAAACTGTTGATACTGAACGGATTGAATTAATTGTCGAAGGAGACTTCGAAACGATTGCAAATACGGAAACGAGCAACCCACTCACGCGGGCTATCCTGACATATACAGTCAGAGAAAGTTCTCAAGCTCCAGAGGAAGCTATACCATTGAACGATTATGTATTCAATGGAAATACACTCTATACATTTAATCAAAATGACTCTCCTGTTCCTATGCGTATAGGTTATAAGGATGATCTAGGATATGGTGGGAATGGCCCAGCAAACTCCCCTAGACCACTGCCTCATCCAAACTTTGAAGCGCGATATTACCTAGATGACGTAGAAGTTGATGCTAGAGACTATCATGGTACAAGGAGAACCACAGGTGAAGGACCACGGGGCATACAACAATTTTTAGACGCTTCCACAAGACGAATTGAAATTGATACAGCTATGTTCACAGAAGGTATAGGTATACAATTTCCAATCACCGTCGATCTCCTCCCGGAATTAGGGGATTTTGGCGCACAGGATGAAAGCAATTTCCCCGGGCAGGGCGTGTCACCCATAATACCAGCCGTATATACTCCAGCACGAACTTCATCAACAGTCGATAACATAGTTCAACCCGGACTTGGTGCATTCTTTTGTGGTACTATGGCTGCTAATGACATCGCACCAGGCGTGGAAAACTTTACCGAAGGTATCGGAGGTAATGGTGGTGCAGTGTATGTGGGAATGGGTGAAAAATTTAATGCTGCTGCACTGGAACTACCCGCCCCGAGTCCCGCGAACTTTATTCCTATCCTTCTCCCCGGAACTGGGTTCACTGAAGCGACAGAAGAACTCCCACCAGTGACACGGACCCAGCTAAGATCTTCTTCTGCTGATACGAGAGGTGAAGATGCCAAGGCAATTGGTAGATTCACTAAACTACCCTTCCTTACCAGAAGAAAAGATTTCTATATTTCCATCAGTGCAGAACACATGATGGACATAGATTATGTTGAATTCAGTCTTGATGGTGGTCCTTGGGAAAAGGTTACTGATAAAAGGGAACATCCAAGCGATGGAAGTGAAGCACTTTCTGTTGGAACAGAACCATCAGCGTATCAAGATAGAGAAGATGGTTACAGAGAATACCTCGCAAAAGTAGACATAAGTGACCTTGGTAGCGGTACAGGCTCAACACCAGAAGATGGACTACACGAAATTCGTGCCAGAATTGTTCCTAAGATAGGAATACCACGAGTGCTTCAGGGTAACCCATTCACACAATACAATCATTTTGTGACAGATACATCATATGATTGTGCCGTATGCACAGTACCAGAAGATACAGCAATAGGAACATTATGGAATACCAAGGCAGAATGTGATGCCCTTGGTGGTGTCTGGGATGCTGAGAATTCTGTAAGTAGGGGTGCTGAGATTCGTGATCGTGTTTCTGACGGTAATAATTCTTTCTTCTTTAGAGTTGATAATGAAGCAAAAACTGTATATGTTTCTAATTCTGGGGATGATGTTACAGGAGACGGAACCGAAAGCTTACCATATCAAACAATTCGTGGTGCTCTGGATAGAGAAAAGAATGATATTCTTGGTGGTATAATTAAACTTAAGCCGGGATCATATACAGAATCAATTAACATCTCGGCTCAAGATGGTTTCGATTTTGCTCATGAAAGACCCATTGTCATTGAGGGTGAATCACAGGATACGGTCTTCTGGCGACCATCACGAACAGCAAATAATACATTGGGTGAGTTGCTTAATGGTGGTGACCATGTTACGTTTGCGGTAAAGAATCTGACTATCCCACGAGGAATTCCAATGACATCGATCAAACCTCTTTGTATGATACAATATGGTGTGAATTCTGACGGTTCCCCTAATTTTGTTCCTGTAAACAACCAGAACCTTACTCAAGGTATGACTGATATATTCCATCTAAATGAAAGACCAACCACAAAGTTCCCAGAAGAAATTACTGCAAATGTAAATTATTTTGAGGACGCTGGTTCATGGCAATTCACAACATCTGGTCATGGTACAAGACTTCTTAACGGTAATAAATATAGAAGAAATAATAACATTCCCGGTGCTACTCGCGGATCAAACTGTATGGTTATTCTCATGGATTGTGAACTAACACCTGATACGGAAGATCCTACTTTTAGTGGTTTCTATACTATAGATAGACTGGATTTAGATGGTAATCCCACAGGAGAGATAAGTGCGATTCCATTCCCCAAGAAGGGTGATGTGTTCACTGAAGTTTCGGTTTGGCATAAAGGACTATCCAGAACAGTTGATTTGAGTAAATCAGGTCGTACTGTGACATGTGGTGGTTCATATCTACAGGGTTATCCATTCGGTGAGGGTAACAAATGGAGAGTCACTCCAGTCCAAAGAATAGGGGTCGATGATGAACATGCTGCTGGGTTGTATAGCTGGAATAACTTTTATAATGGGGGTGGTAAAGGACCAGGCCAATGTTGTATGGCTAAACATGATAGACTTTCTCTGCAATATTGGGATGGTTATAGTCAGAATCCCGGTGCAATATTTAACATCGGAGTAGACAAGCATGAAACAACACTAGATTACTCAACTATCCACGGTGATGTATTTCAATTCTTTGGATGCGTAGGAACTCCTATCGGTAGAACTTACAACAATGAAGATCCGGACGATCCTGAAAATAATTTACTTCTTTGTAATGAAGAGGATGCTATGATCGGGTTACAAGAGAACAGAATGTTCTGTGATGTTACTTACACCAATGGAAATGGTCAGCTCTGTAATATGGAAGGACCAAATAATGAAGACACTGATTACGTGGGCCCACGGAAACTCAAAAAATTCAAAACTATATTTAAAGACTTTGCTCTCTGTCGATGGATCGTAGATAATGCAGCCGCCCAGCAGTCTGCGAATCATAATGTTGATCAGTTTGATCATTATGTCATGAAGGACATAATTTTCCGTAATGCAGCTTTCAATTTACTACCAGAAGACACACAGGGTCCAAAATTAGGAAATGGTCCGGTTAGACCTTACCAACCCCACACAACTAATCCTGATGGTACGTGGAATATGACTTATCCGAATTCACCCGGTTACTTTGATCCAAGTTATAATCCATTCAAGAACTTCTGTCTCATGAACATAATTGTTGATCAGATTAAGAGACCAAGGTGGAAAGCGGCCGATATCGATAGTGATTGTGATTGTAATGATGGACGAGATTCTGGAGTGGAGCCTTCGACAAGCGGTACTGTTATCAAAGAGACTACTTCACCAATAAACGGGTTTGTTCTCGATCCAGAGGGTTTGAATGGTTCTAATCCAAGTCAGGAATGTGACCCATCGGGTGGTGGTTGGTATATGGCAAAGAATGCTAGGATTGAAAACCTATACGAGACTAGACTTAACGATCCAAACGGGAACTTGACCTTTTTTGAATACAAACGTCCTTCATTAAGAGCAGCATATAATAATTTCATTGGAGAACCAGTTCCGCCTGGAGACATTTACTGTGAGACAGTTGGTCAATCAATGGATGATCTGATCAGGGGTGCTTCAGAAGAGTATGGATTCACAAGCCAAGAAATACTTGATAACCCAGACATAGGAGCAACTCCAGAAGTAGGCACTCTATCAAGTAAATTTGGTCCTGATGTAGCACGGACATACAGTTTCACTAATGGTGTGGCCCACAACTTATGGTACAGTAATGAATCCGATGCAGCAACAAAGGTCGGTGGATGGAATCAATATTGGGCATATCGAGGATGGTGTGAAAACTCAGAGGGTGTATTTGACATTAATCAAAATGAACGATGTTATAATAGATTCTTTTATAAAGAAGAACAGCTAGATCTTCGAAACAGAAATTTTGATGGTACACCTTTGCTACCAGATTGGCCCTATGGCAACAGCGAAGGGTGGGATGGACCAGGCGTTCCATCTCCATAAAAACAGTTGCATTCATATAAAGATACTATATAATCTTACTTAATGAACTTCAGGAGAATTTTTTAATGCGTGAAAGCCTTCCTTCTTTATATCAATCCTTTATCCACTTGTCAAGATACTCTCGTTGGTTGCCCAATGAAAACAGACGAGAGACGTGGCATGAAACAGTCAAGCGGTACTTCGATTTCTTCGAAGAACATCTATTAGAACAACAC
>Ga0208666_1001399_pt1 | contig 10752 bp, 12 predicted proteins | sample 5B_taG_FD_184078 | JGI IMG/M metagenome (GOLD analysis project Ga0208666, IMG submission 184078) | Marine viral communities from the Subarctic Pacific Ocean - 5B_ETSP_OMZ_AT15132_CsCl metaG (SPAdes) (version 2) | ecosystem: Environmental > Aquatic > Marine > Oceanic | place: Pacific Ocean...
TACACGGAACTCTTCCTCTATATTCTGTGTGCAAGTAGGACAAACCGTATTCTGTGTAAAAAACTTATGTTCTTTAGTAAGTGTTGCTACTTTATTAGACATCTTACCTTTAAGTGTGTTTAGTTTCTTTAACTTATCTTTCGCACCTGTTACCTTTTCTTGCTCTCTAGTTAGATCAACAACATCATCTGATAACTGCTCATTTTGCATAACATAATCTTCTGCCTCACACAGAAGAGTATCAATCTTAGATCTCTTCTCATCTATTCTTTGCTTACCTTGACTCTCTAATTCATTAATAAAGTTAGTTTGCATCTCAACTTTATCTTTAATATTATCCTTACTTAGATCTAAAGTTCTAATCTCATCTTTCTGTGATCTAATACTATCCCTTATCAAGGTATTCATGGCAGAGAATATACGAATATCTAATAGATCCTCAATAACTTCTCTACGATTTGATCCTGATAGTTGCATAAAGGGAACAAAATTAGTACTACCCAATATAACAATTTGAGTAAATGACTTATAATTCACCTTAAGGATATTCTCCTCAAGCATCTTCTGCATTACACGATCATCTGCCTCCTTATGCATAGGAGTTCCATCTACAATTATTAAGAAAAGATTAGGTTTTATTCCTCTTTTTACAATATATTCTTTATTATTAATACTGAATTCAACTTCTACAAGACAATCTTTCTCATTTGTACTATTTGCCAACTGTCCCTTATTGATTTTACGAAAGGGTTTATTAAACAAACTAAAAGTAAGAGCATCAAGCACAGTTGATTTCCCAGTTCCATTTGTTCCAATAATTAAATTTGTTGCATTCTGTTGAAAATCAACCTCAGTAAAATTATTGCCTGTACTAAGGAAGTTTTTCCATCTAATTTTTTTAAAAGTTATCATTCAATTTAGGTGGAATAACAATGTCATTGGGAGTAACCACAGCATACTTATAATTATAGCGTCTACACGTTGCAATTGCAAGCTTATCATCAACTTCTATAATATCCAATTCTTTATCTTCTTCAATTTCCAACTGCATAGCATATCTATCAGCATCATCTTCTGCTTGAAATAAAAATAATACTTTTTCACCATACTTATTAAGAACGGCATAAGCACCTTCTTCAGAATCTCCTTTTAAACTTAGAATATACATTAGTCAACCTCGCAAGCCTCTGCATAGTAGTTTTCCAATATACTCTTAACCCTATTCTTATCATATTCAAAATCAGAATCATCAATATAACGATTCAAAGTACTCATTGTATTCTCATCTTCTTCTGCTACAAAATCCTCACTTTCCTGAAGAACTATATTCTCTATAATTTTTAATTCTAATATTCCAGTAGAGTATAATTTATCTATAAATTTTTCAAACTGTTTTTGATCTGTTTTCTTCCTTACAATCAGTTTAATAATTTTATTTTTCAGTTCTTTTGTATTGAATAATTTATAGTTATGATCTTCATAATAAACTTTATAGAACAATCTATATGGATTATTGATTGGTGTTTGTTCTAGTGTTTCAGTATCAAAGATAGTAAATCCTCTAGGATCTTCACAATCGTTCCAGAACATCTCATAAGGATTACCAAGATAGTAGATATTACCAACATTAGATCTTGTATGATAATGACCAGAATAAACCTTCTTAAACTTCTTAAAAGGATCAATATCCATACCATGATCCATTACATGACCAGCAGTAGCAACAAATCCATTCAACTCAAGATGCCCCATAGCAACAGGTGCTTGTGATGCTTTGATTAATCCAAGAGTTGCTTCCTTATTCTCTTCATTAATCCAAGGAACAAGAAGAATATTGCATCCACCCACCTCAATAGAAGTTGTTTCTGAATAGGTTGTTATATTCTTATATTCTTTTAATAACAGATCTATAGTATTAACTTCATTCGTATCCTTATAATAAGCAGTATGATTACCAACAACACTATGAAGTGTTATTCCCATATCTTGGAGCCTATCAAAGTAAGTTTCCTTTGCCCAATCAATAGACCATAAATCTATAGATCTACGATTATCGAATGTGTCACCCATATCAATAACAGTATCGATTTTGTGTTCTTCCAAATATGGGAAAAAGACATTATCGTAAAACTTTTTGAAATACGCATGAAAATCTTTGGATCCTTTCCTAGCACCAAAGTGCTGATCCGTTATTATCGCTATCTTCATCTATTACCAGATTTATACTGAATGTTATCCTTAATAGTATTATAATCAGAACTACTACCTGCTAGTGCTCCATCATCAACTACCATAACTTCGTCATAACCAGATTTTTCAATTATTTTTGTCTTAATTTCTAATTGCTTTTTCTCTTTTTGAATCCTTCTTAAAAAAGCATAGTGAATAATTTGTGTAAAATATGCAAAAGGGTTCTTTGACTTAGCAGGATCAAAGTTATGAATATACTGTACACAATTTTCTATACCATCAGAGATCATATCATCCCTAAACATATAGTTTACAAAGTTTGGTTTATAAGAAAGGTGTGTAGCAATCTTTAAAAAACACGATCCAAGGTAATTACTAATACGGGGTTTAGGTAAATCCTTTGATTTTGCTACAGCAACTTCAGCACGATAATCTATTAACGCTGCTAAGAGTTCTTTATTATTTACATAATGTTCTGATTTCTTCTTAGCCATAACATTAATATACCCTGTTTAATAATTGTTTATATTATAACATTATTTACCTGACTTGACAAGGTAACAATTTATCTGTACAATACCCTTTGTAAGGGGTGAAGAGATAATATTAGGTTTCTTTATTATTATTAGGTATTTTAAATATTTCTTCGAGTTTCTTACGAGCATCATCTACTGTACTCACATATCCCATTGATTCATTTATTGTTACTTTACCTGCAATCTCAATATCAACATCTTCATCATTGAGATATCTTTCATAAAAACTAATCATTTGCTTATCTTTGGTTTCGGTCATAGTAATAATTTTATCATACTTAATTAAGAAAATATCATCCTCTGGTAATTCTAACCAAGGTTTTATTTTTACATATTGACCTACTCCACTAGATAACATTTTTATTATAACTGGACTCTGTAACATTATAATAGGATCTCCATCATTATTATCTATGGAGATTAGGGCGAATATTTCTTCACCAGTAATTAATTTTATAATTCCGTGAAATTCTTCTTCCATCATTTTTTTATTGGAATATTTACTATATCATAATTAAAATTTTCTTCATTATAAATTTTAATTCTTTCTATTAGATGGTTTAGTGTGTAATTTTTTCTTGATTTAGTACTGATATCATCGGCAATGTCATATAAAGTTGCTTTTACCTTTCCATTACCTTTTCTGAGTACTCTACCAATTGACTGAAGGTTTCTAATACGAGACTTGGAAGGACTCGCAAAGATGATGTTGTGCAACCGCTTAATGTTAATGCCAGTACTGAAAGTACCATAAGACGCAACAATAATTGCATTATCTTCTTGTTCAGTAATCTCACGAACCTTTTCCCTATCTTCAGTAGCTACACCACCGTGAATAAAGAAAACATTTCGTTCTTCTAGTGTATTATTATTTATCATCTCATAAAGAGGTTCACCATGTGCTTCTACTCTTGCAAATAAAATAAGGGTATTACCTTTTAGATCTAAAGCAAGATTACGAATTAATCTATTCCTTTTCTCATGTCCAATAATATATTGAACTTCATCTTCAAATGTTTCAAATTTATTCGGTGGGTGTTTCAATAGAAGCACATTGATATCCAGTTTGGCGAGATGCCCTTTCTTCATTAGCTCGTCAGTTTTAATGATCTTATAGGAAGGTCCGAACAATCCCTCAAGAACTAATTTGTGTGTTTGAGATCCATCAAGAGTTCCTGTAAAACCATAACGAAATTTTGCATCAGCAAGTTTAGTCATTATAGATACTAGTGACTTCGACTTAAACTGGTGAGCTTCATCTCCAATCACAACTGAGAATCTCTCGAAATATTGGCGAGGGAGTTTGTAGATAGATTGCCAGGTAGTAATGATAACTTGAGAATCTGTTTCTCTTTCTCTGCCAGCATATATTTTATGACAATATGAACCAACATCCCATCCGTAATCTGCAAAATCTTTATACATCTGCTCTACGAGTGATGTCGTTGGAACAACTATCAAAGTATTTTGTTTCCGTTCAACAAAATATCTCACAATCGAATATATCATCAACGACTTACCTGAAGCAGTTGGAGATATCAATAACTTTCTATTATGTCTTAAAGCATCGTATACTCCATCAATCTGATAATCTCTAGGTTTATACTTAGAGATAGCATTCATATAATCCTTTACACCTTCTTTAGAGATAGTTGGATTTACCTCAAACGGTGTTCCATAATGTTTATTATCCTTGAACTCATAAGTATATCCTTGATCTTTACAAAATTGAACTATTCTATCTAAAAGTCCAACATATATTTCCCCTTTCTGAATATTAAATAATCGTATCTTACCATCCCAATGCTTCTTTTGATAGTGTGGCATAAACTTTGCACCAGGCACATCAAAAGTAAACTGATCGGACAGTTCATAATATACATGAGTTTCTGCATCTATGTATAGATACACCTCATTCTTTTTTGATATAATCAAATGACTCATAATCCTATACCAACGTAGGATTATTTAGAGTATTATTTTTTAGGTTTATTTCGTGGTTTAAATTCAACCACTTTATCATTATCAGGTGGATTGCGATCAAGTTTTTCTAGATCAGGATCTTTTTCACAATCAGCACATAGTTTATCAGCTTCAACATCTGATTGGTTTGCTTTCTTTTTTAGTAGTTTACTTTGTTCATCTCTTTTTTCTATTTGTTTCTTTCTTCTTTTTGAAAAATCATCTACAGTAGAAGCAAAAGAAGTGATTGTTCTAATAGGTTTAGTTGTTACCGTTAACAATCCCCTAAGACCAGCACCAATAAATGCAGGACCACCAGCCGCACTTCTATCCATTTCGGATAGATCTTTTCTAAACTGATTAAATGATTTCATTTATCCCACGATGGTATCAAACCAATCTTGACTCATACCTGAGATAATTTTATCTGCTGAAGCAGCATCTGGTGCATATTGTTCTGATATAAGATACTCCACAACCTTCTCATAGTTCTCGTGGATTACTTTACTTTCTCTTGGAGTAGGTTTCATCTTCAATAATAGATCTACTCCTATATTTATAAGTTAACAGTACTATTAGTATTTAATCCAAAGTTTCTTATCTTTGCGTATGACTGATTCGTCAATCCTGAAGCACCACCACCAGTAGAACTACCCTTACCCTGACCGAAACTAATATAATTCCATTTAGTGGTGCTATGTACATTACTAGTAGTACTTGCTCGATTAGTATAATTAGCACCTGCACTAGTTTTCTGCCAAATAGTAAATCTACTACCACCACGCCATTCAATTTTTACCCAGTTCCACTGATCATATGGAACCCTATAATTCATATAATGAGCATATCCACCACTTGGAGTAGCAACTGACATTTCATTAGTTGTATTATTATCATAATGTCCTAATAACCATCCACCAGTAGAACCATATCCATCATTACATATAATCCACTCATTACTACTATTATTAACCTCACCTGAAACTACATATATCTCGTAGAACATATCCCAATTTGTAACATCACCCAAACTCATAGTTGGCATTGTACCATCACCAGAGTATCTGTAGCTAACTGAAGTTCCATAATGAGTCTCAGTAGCGAACGACCAATCGTAACCACCAGCATTATCCTTAATTAAAAATTGTGAAGATTGTCCAATCTTATGAAATCTAGTAGAATCGTCATATACATTTGCAATAAAATAACTATCACTACTTTCTACTACACCATCGTTTTCAGGTTTTACTGCGAATGTTCCTGCTGTACCAACTAAACTAAATGATCCCGTTCTTTCAGATACTGCAAATTGTGTAGAAAGACCTATATTAGCACTATCTTTAACATCCCAATATAAAGTACTTCCACTTGTAACCTTAGTAGTATCTACGTCTAATAGTAAAGATAGACCTTCATCAACTGATGTACTACCTATTCCACTTACTACAGTAGCACTTGGAGCATCAGCTTTATCTTCTATAATAGTACATAAATGTCTATCGTCATAAGTAAGAAGCCATTCTTTTTCATCATTACCTATTATTTCTTTAAATCCTGTTATTAATCCAACTGTATTATACCCAACATTAGAATAAGTTGTATCACCAAAAGTAGCAGTGGTTATATTATTAGTTTCAGCGTCTGTACCCAATCCAGTAGATCGATTATACTCTGACATCTTTACACCACTACCGCCACCACCAGCAGTTCCTTTATTAATGTAAAGTCCTAAAAATCTTCCCACGATATTGATCTATAACTTTTTATTATTTATATGGTAACTTACTGAGGTTGTAAGAAGAATGCAACAGCATTACTACCACTATTTCCCCACTGTTGATTACTACCACTACTTCCAGAAGGTCCACCCATCCAATGTAGATTGGTATGAATACGATTATTACTTATAGTCCAACATATTGGAGCACCACTCTGACCCCATATTTGGTTCTGCCAAGATCCATTATAATTGTGATCACTTACCCAATAACTACCATTACCTGGATGGTTTCCATCGTTAGAACATAATGTTCTACTCTCATAACTATATCTCAGAATCTCCATTCCAGTTCCACTATTATTATGGTCTAAGCATAAATCATATGTTCCAGTAGGATCTTGACTTACTCCCCAGTTAGGAAGAGTCTCACTATTAATATACTTAAATACCATACTACCTTGACGACTAGCTAAGAAATTATCATTAGGTGAACCAGTAACACGCATTAAGAAGTTTTGATGTGATATGGTATTAATGGTAGCACTTGATAATTTTCCATGTTGACTGGTATTAATTTCAGCGTCAATCCAACTACCACCAACATTAACAGCACCAGATGGTGACATAATATCATTATTATTATTCATTTGAGCAACCTTTATCCATCCACCATCACGGAAGATAACCCAAGTTTGAAATACATCTGTACCAACTTTTATCCAGAATTTACCATCATTTGCTGATGTTTTACTAGACACAAAGTTGTTCCATGCAGTTACATTTACAGGATCAGATTGTGATGCACCACTACCTGCAGCACCAGCACTATCCACGAGAGCTATTGATATACTTTGTCCAATCTGATGTGTTCTGCCAGAATCATCATAAACATATACATTAAAGGTTTCATTATCTTCTGTTATACCATCAGCAGTTGCTGTAACAGTAACTATACCAGTATTACCAGTTAGAGTAAATGATCCATTATTTGGAGTGAAATCTGTAGAAAGACCAGTAGCACCACCATTTTTAACATCCCAATATAAAGTACTTCCACCTACAACATTAGTAGCAGAGCAGTTAAGTGTTAATGGATAACCTTCATCTAATGAGGATACAGTAGAAGCAACACTGACATTTGGAGCAGTAGCTAAATCTTCAATATGCGTTACTAAATGTGACGAGTTGTAGTTTACACGAAATTCCTTAGTATCAGGACCTATTGTTTCTTTAAATCCTGTTATCAAACCTACAGCATTATATCCAACAGAAGCATAAGTAGTTTCTCCAAATGTTGCTTGAGTTATATTATTATCGGCATCTGTAGTAACACCTACTGGATTTCCCCCATCTCTATTAAACGCTGACATCTTGATAGATCCAACATCACTGCCACCACCAGTTCCTTTGTTAATTGTACTTCCTAGAAATCTTCCCATAATTGATTACCTATACATGTAGTAGAGTGCACCTGCAACAGTTCCGCCATGATCACTGTTGATATAAACAAATCCGTCAGTATGTTCTGCTATAATAGTTCTAGTGTAGTTTTCATTTACTACACTTCCACCAGTACTGAAACTTGAAGGTCTTCCATACCGTGCTTGCCATTTTACTGATCCATTATTATCATTCCAACAAGTAATATTACAGACATCATTTGAATGGTTATTAGCATAAACAATCATTACTTCTTTTGTTGGTTTTGGGGGTTTCCATAAAATCATACCACCATCACTATCTCCACTACCATGTCCATCAGGGTTCCAATTAGGACTATTAGATGTAATTGCATTAATAATATCTGGATATTTGTGATTACTACTGTTACCATCTGAATAGAATGATGCGAAACCATCACCATAACCATTACTCCATTCAGTAGCATCAAATTCAAAATCATTATAATTTGTAGTCACAATTCCAGCACTGGTTCCACTAACCTGTGTTGAGGAACCACGAACACTATAAAATCTTGATGTATGAGGTCCACCAGTTGCACTATTACCAAACTCAAAGCTATAACCACCACCTGGACTTTGTGCTTTCTGATAGGTATAGATTCCATGCTTCTGACCCCATCTAGAAGGAATAGCACTTCCTCCCCAGTTTGCACCAATATACCATTTATCATTTCCAGCACTTTCAGTAACATATGAACTCCAATTATCATCAGTTGGAGTTTCACTAGCATTGAAATTGTAGTTATTGGAATAGGCTCTATGTACCTTTACACCATTCCAAGTATCGTTGTTATTAGTAATATAATAAGATACTCCATCATTAGCATAAATGGGAGTTTGGAGAGGGAGGCTTTGACTATCAGTAATACCAATCGCTACAGATTGTCCAATCTGATGTGATCTGTTAGAATCATCATAAACGAATACTTTAAAACTATCAGCAGGTTCTTGTACTGAATCCTGTTGAGGTTTAACTTGGAATGTTCCTGCTACACCAACTAAGGTAAATGATCCAGTTCTTTCAGATACTGCAAAATCTGTAGAAAGACCTGAAGTAACATTGTCTATAACACTATAATATAAAGTACTTCCTGCTGGAACATTAGTAGTAGTTGCGTCAAATAATAGATAAGCACCTTCATCTACAATAGTAGTTGTACTAGCTAAACTAACATTTGGAGCAGTAGCTAAATCTTCAATATGGGTAATTAAATTTGCTGAGTTATAACTACAACGCCAATTTATTTCTTTTTCACCTATTTTTTCAGTAAATCCTGTTATTAATCCAACTGTATTATATCCAACATTGTTATAAGTGGTATTACCATATACTACTTGAGTTACATTATTCTCAGTATCTGTAGTTATTCCAGTAGATCTAGTAAACTCTTGCATTTTGGTGCTTCCACCACCACCAGATCCACCACCTGCACCTCTATTTACTTTACTACCTAAAAATCTTACCATTATTACCCTAATGATGTCATTAAATATCAACTATTTATAATTACATTCCTGCCTGGAATTTATTCCACTCAATTGCATTCTTAATTTGAAATGTTCTATTAGAAATATTTTTAATAATTTCTTCTAAAAACTTTAAAGTAGCATCATAATATCTTATTTTAAGATCTATTTTTATCATCTTCTCATCTGCTTCCATGTATCTCTGTATAGCATCTTTTTCCCTTACTTTATAACCAAAGGGTTCTTCAATATAAACCTCTGCTGGTGCTTTACCTGTATAATAATTATGTCTTTCTAATCTTGTTTTATTATATTGCTCTCTTGCCTTTTCACGCATCAAAGTAACAGTATTATAAACTGTATAATACTTTGAGTGTAGTTGAGGAATTTTTAATGATTCATCATGTAGATTATCGGGATCAATGACAGCATCACGCTCCCACATTTCCTGAATTTTTTCAAGATTCATAAAGAACTAGTCAAACTGTAGATAGTATACCTGAAAGATGCCTCTGCTGTAAAGTATTGTATATCAGAAGTAGTTGCATCAAAATCTAATGAAGTTAATGAAACTGGGAATAGATCTTGAAACTTTACTTTTGCAATTTCTCTTAGATTACTATTCAATATTCTAAGTGTTCCATCACAGAATGCTTCTTTAGGATCTCTCATTGCAGCACTATCTGTTGTCAAATCTCTAAACTGTGCTGGTGTTTCGGGAAATCCTAAACCTGTTAACCAATTATAAACTGCCATATAATTTTCCATATTCTCATCCACTAAAAACTTTAAAGTAAAATCACCATATGTCAATTTCTCACCAGGAATATCAATATCTTTTAGATATGTTGGTTGAGTTGTAAGTGCTAAAGATAACTCTGGTATTCTAGCACTATTTGATAAAAAGTCAATTTTAGGATATTTTGATAAATTAAACTTGAAACCTACTGAAGATAAGTAGTTTCTATTCTCAATTTGTTTATTGAATATACTAGAAGTCATTATATTTTTTTTAAATATTTAGATAAAAAAAGAGACCCCCGAAGGAGTCTCTTTATTGAAGAAATTATATCCTTTCTTCTTACATAAGGTTAGTAACCTTAACTCTTCTGTAGTAACGGTTTGAGTTACGTGTGAGTGTACCAAGTCCTTGAGTTGTTCCTTGTGAGAATGGGTTTTCGACAATGCCGTAACGTGTCTTAAATCCGATCTTAGGTTGGAATGTATCCTGACCAACCGCACGAACCATCTGTAGAGGCACGTAAGGGCAGTAGAATAGTCCAGCGTCATAAGGAGAAGAACCTTTGTAACCAACAACGTAGTACTGATTAGCACTTGTGTTAGCAGCATAAGGATCGATGTACACTTTGTACTTACCTTGCAAAATACCAGCAAATGTATTGCCTGTATCGTC
>Ga0208666_1001400_pt1 | contig 10743 bp, 17 predicted proteins | sample 5B_taG_FD_184078 | JGI IMG/M metagenome (GOLD analysis project Ga0208666, IMG submission 184078) | Marine viral communities from the Subarctic Pacific Ocean - 5B_ETSP_OMZ_AT15132_CsCl metaG (SPAdes) (version 2) | ecosystem: Environmental > Aquatic > Marine > Oceanic | place: Pacific Ocean...
AGCTGCTGCTGTGTCTCCATTAAAAGATATACCACCTGCTGCTTGGAAACGAATTTTTTCACTCCAAGTTATAGCTGCATCTGCTGAACCTGAAGCTGCTGTTGAAAATCTATGGTCTCCATGAACTTGTGAATACATGGTTGCTTCATCAGTAACTTTATAAGTCCATTGACTAGCATCTGAATTTAAAAAACCATTATTAGTTAATGTAGTAACATTTGTACCTGAATTACTTGCAAACAAAGTCCCAACAACTCCAATGTCTACTCCCACATATCCTGTGTAATGAGCTTCTGGTGTAGTACCAATTCCAAGTGAGTTTTTACCACCATCAACAAACAACATATTAGCGTTGCCATCTGATTCTACTCTGAAGTCTTGGTCAACACTTGATTGATTAAATACAGTTTCAGTAGCTCCAGCTTCCATTAGAAGTGTGTTAGAACCACCTTTTATTAAACCTAATTGCATAAATCCATCTTCGGTTCCGTCTGAGGCATCAGCTATAAAGTATGATAAATAACCATAATTAACATCTTGAGAATTATCGTTTCTGCCTCTAAAATTAATTTTTCCTAAAAAATCATCATCAGCAGGACTTCCAGAGTTTCTGTATAAATCTAATACGGGACCAACGGCTGCATCTGCGTCAGTTGATACTAATGTAAGTTGGTTAGTATTATCTGCTGTAGTTATGGTTGCACCAGCAGAAGAAGTAATAGCTCCGCTAACATCCAAAGTACCATTTACGTCTATCGCGGTTGCTGTTAGATCAATTTCATCTGTTGCACCTAAACTAAGCACAGTTGCACTTGAGCCTTGTATAAACTGACTAGCATCATTAAAACAAAGTTTATTTGTTGAATTTAACGTTAATCCTGTTCCGTCTGTATGGGTAAGGGTGGTATCTCCATCCGCACCAAAGGTTATAACTGCTGAATCAGATGAAAGTGTTAAATCATCTTCTACTTTTAAATCTACTACATTTAAACTGGCAAAAGCATCTACTATTGCTGCTCCCGAACCTGCTCCGTCTGAATATACTGCTTTTACATCGCCTGGGGGTATGGTTACATTAGCTCCACTACCTTGAGAAATAATTATGTTTTGTGATCCAGATGTGGCATTTTCTATAAACCAAAGTTTTGATACCGTGTTTGGCCCAATAGTAATAGTACAAGCTGAATCAAGCGTACCTGTGTATTTTAAATAAATAGATCTTCCAGGATCAGTTGATCCGTCTGCAATAGTTGTGGTGTGAGTATCAGCATTTGTTGTAATGGCTTCTGTACCAAAGCTAAATGCCTCTGCAATAAGCTCTAAATTAGTATTTGTAGATGTCCCCCAGGTACCTGATTCATCACCTGTCGCTATCTCTTTTAACCTTAAATCATTTACATAAGTTGCCATATTTATTTCCTATATTAAGCCACCTCTTCCCATTCTGGAGTTTGGTCTGCATTTATATTAGCATAATTTGGTGTTTGTGTATCATCTATAAGACTCCAAACCAAAACATTTGTTACAAAACCTGTTGCTGAAAGACCTGTAACACTTATATTTGCTTTAGCTGTTATAGTAACAGAACCTACACTTCCTGTAGCACTAACACCATCAATATTAAATCTAGCGTTATGATGAACTGTAACCGATCCAACTGCTGAAGTTGCTGATAGCCCTGATATTACTACATTAGCTTCACCGTCTACATCTACACTCACGCTACCAAGCGTAGCTACGGCACTTGGAGCATTTGCGACAGCGTCACCATTAACACCTACACCACCAACTGCGGCAGTACCTACTTGAGAACTAGGGGTTATGTTTGCTTTAGCAACTACAGATACAGTGCCTAATGCACTTGTGCCTACTTGAGATGAAAGTGTTTGATTTGCTTTTGCTACAATTGATACAGTGCCTAACGCACTTGTAGCTGTTTGTCCTGTTGGAATTACATTAGCTTCTGCATCTGTAGAAATAGTGCCTAAAGCAGAAGTGCCAGCAACGCCAGATACATTAACGCTTACTGAAACTGAGGCAGGTTGACCCCAAGGACCTGTTCCCCAAGTGGAACGACCCCAACCAACAGCCATTTATTAAGCTATTCTTATAATAGCTGTACTTGCTGCTGCTGCTGGGAAAACAATAGTGAAATCACCTGCTGTAGATGTTTTATCTCCACCAAAGTCGATTGTAGCTACAGATTTGTCACTATTAGTGTCGTTATAGATTAAACAACCCCTTGCAGTAATAGTAGCTGTGCCAAAAGTTAAATCTGCAAAATCAGTAAACCCTGTAGTGCCACTGCTTGTTGGTGCTACTTTTGTTAAAGCGGCTCCGCCTGCTGTGTAGTTAGTACCACTTACTTCTTGTGATGTTGAATAAGCAGTTGTAGTAGCCCCCATAGTCGCAGAACTTGTAAAAAGAGCAAGTTTGAAAGCATTACCATTTGTTGCAAAGTTGTGTGTTGCTGTTAATAGTTCTTTTTTAAAACTTGTAGTTAATGTTGATGTAATGGCCATATTAAATACCTTTAATTATTTTTGCTATATCTTCGCTACCTTGACCTGATAAATCCTGTATCAAAGTTGCTTTGTAAGATTTTAACGCATTTTTTATATAAATCAAACAAACCTTGTAAATCATATCTCTATAGGCTCTAGCCTGTTCTTTTACATAAGGATCTTCACTATCACTTGCACTAACTATTTTTTCTGTAAGTCTTTCTGCCCAAAACTCTGGAGGATGTCCACCGTAATTACTTGTTTTAGCCTCTATAAGGCCTAATCCAGGCATACCTGCTGGTGTTATCTCATCTACCATTTGTTTGGCTCTGGTGGTTTAAGGTGAGAATCATGCCTATCTATAAGTATTGGTTGTTGTGATTTTTTTGTTATCTCAAGATTATTAATTCTTTCTAGCTTCAAACCATTTTCATCTGCCATTACTACCAAAGGATTACTTAACCTATGGTAACCGTAGAGTTTTTGTTCTGCTGGTACATCAGTATCAAGTAAACCTGAAGTGTGTGCTACTTCAACTTGCATACCGTTTGCTATACATTTACTTAACCAAAACTCAGTACATCCCCTGCCTGCTTCAGCAAAATGTAAATTGCCTTTATATGAAAAATCAACACCAAACATTTTTAAAACTGATACTTCATTCCATAATGCAAAGGCTATAGCATAAGCAACTGTATTGTTTAAGTAATAACAGTTAAGTTGTGTTACAACCTCTTCTATAGGATATTCAACTAAACCAGGGCATCTGTCATCTAATTCACAAGTATAAATAGGTCCTTCATGTTCTTGAAGCATATTTTTCATGCTTTCAGTTTGTCCACCTGCATCTTCTGTATCTAAGAACCTAGATGCAGGATCCATCATAAATACCCTATCATGATAAATTACTGTACCTACACCATTGATTGCCCACACTTCATCAAAGTGAACACCATGTGATTTTGCTAAATTATAATCAAACCAGCTTTTACCTAGACCAACTATGGCTACTGATTTGCCCTTAAGACTTTCAATTTTTTCCATGTATTTTTAAGATACCGTTGTCCTCAAAGAATCATAACGGTATTCATCTCTCCTGCCGCGAGCTTCTGCAAGGTTTTTAAGCCTTGTTATTTCAAGTAAAAAGCGTTGCTCGTATTGCTGTTGCATATCGCTTTCACCCTTTAAAAAAGTATTAGCCTCTACTAAAGATCCATATAATAAAGCATTTCTAGCATTATTAGAAATCCATGTGCCTGTAGTGTCTGTAACTAATGAATTAGGTTTAAATAAGTAATGTAATTCTACGCTGTAGTCAGCATCGGGCACAGGGCTTACAATCAACGTAGAGCCATTATTAGAGGCTGTAGATAATTGTTTATCAAAATCTGCATAATACAAAGGCTGACCTCTAGCTGTAGTATCTGTGGGATCAACGCTAAATTCCCTCATAAAGGTTGGGTGTTTTTTATCTAAATACTTATAATCACCATTGCTATCTATGACTGCAAGAGAAAAGCTCATTTGAAAATCTGTAGGAGCTGTTAAGTAGGTATTACCAGTAGTTAAAGTACCAGTCACGTTTTTACGAAAGAAATCAAATTGTATAAGTTCAAATATTCTTTCTTCTGCATTTTTAATAAAATCATCTAGTGTGGCTACAAAAGTAGTTTCTGTGTTTTCTACATAATTTTGTATAAGTGTTTTTAGCTCTGATAATGTCATGTGACTATTGTAACCTCGCCTACGCCACCTGTCATCTCACTAACTGTGAAGTTAGTTGGTAAAGTAGATGGATTTAAAAAATCTGGTTTAAAATTATTTGACTGCACAACAACAACAAAACCTTCTCCCTCTTCTTCATCATTGTTTGGTCTTGGTCTATATAAAGCTTCTGGGTCTGCTGTGGCAGTTAATGGTTCTAATTGTGGATGTTTTGATTCGTAACACTCTGGACAAGTTTTTAAACCATTCCATTCTTCTTTAAGATCGTTTAATTTATATTCAAACCCACACCTATCACATAAAGCTTTTGCAAATTTACCAAGTGCGTACGCCATTAATTCATCCTTATATCTGGTCTAACTCTAAATGAAGCCCTATCTTCGTCTTGGTCAGCAGCTCTACGGAACTCTTCTTCGTATAAAGACTTTAACTGTGGTGTTAATTGTGGGTTTTTCTTTAATGATAGGTAATAAGCTAAACCTGCTACAAAACAAGGATAAAATCTAAAAGGCATATCCATAGTATTTGTAGCTTTATCAGCATCATCCATACGCACAAGTTTATTAAAAACTAATACATCTGTACTGTTTTCGGGAGCAGGCCATATTTGAAGTGCTGGTGTATTAAGTTTATCAAAAAAGAATTGTGATGGTCTTGCTTTGGTTGTTTTGTTAGGTATGTTTAGATATTCACTTCTACTAATACGATTCATGCTTATATCTGTTTGTGTTTGGTTTATTGTTCTACGTAGAACAACGTCTAAAACATCTATAACATTAGCATTTAAAGAATAACTTGAAGTGCCCTCTGTTACAGTTTGCGTTGCTTGTTCTATAGTCCATTGGTTTAAACCTCTATTAGCCCATTCTGCTAGCATTAAATTTACACTACGTATTGCTGTTTTTAGATCATAACCTGTTCTTAATTCAGCTCCACATCTTTCGTAAGCTTCTTCAATGAACTCTGTTACGTTGGGTTCAAAATTTGTACTTCCTGATAATGCCATTATTCATACCTATCGTCTTGGTTATATAAATTATCAAATGTTACATTTGAATCCATATAACTATCATGTTTTTCTGCTGAATGAATCCATTGGCTTGGTGAAAAATCTGGTGGACCCTCGCCAACACGCCATAAAGCAGGATTTGTTGCTCTTACTCTATTATTAGGTAAAGCTACAAAATTACCAGTATATTCTCCAGCGTCAGTTAAGTATAGCACATGACTTTGTTTATGTTGTGCAGAATCATCAGCGATAGAGTGTTCTGTGTAATCCACCGTAAACATATAAGTCCCTGTATGAAACTCCCCATCTATTTTACATATCCAAGGTGAAGAACTCACTCTATCTAAAACCACGACTGAATGATGATGTGATAAACAGTCCCAGGGTTGTGCTAGATGATCTTCCATGGGTGTAGGCCATTCTGCGAGTGGTACATCAGCTATTAAAGCTTGTATTGGCATCCTTGCCCACATAGCACCGCCATGTATGTTTTCATCTGGTTGTCCCTCTAAATCTGTTTCGCAACCAGTAAAAACAACTTGAAAAGACAAAGATCTATCAGGAATGGTATTAACTGCAAACGCTAAAGCGTGCAAGTACTCACCGTGATATTTTTGATGATTAGCTGTAAATTCTTTTCTAACCCAGCATTTAAACTGTGGTATGTTTGATATTAAATACGACAAAGTAACCCCCTTTATCTAATAATTTATATTAAGCACCGCCTTTAGACATATACTTAGAAGCTTTGCCTCCTTTTGCCATATATTTAGAGGCCTTGCCACCTTTAGCCATGTACTTAGATGCTTTACCACCTTTAGCCATGTATTTTGATGCCTTTCCACCTTTAGCCATATATTTGGAAGCTTTACCGCCTTTCGCCATGTATTTGGAAGCTTTACCGCCTTTGGCCATATATTTACTGCCTTTGACAGAGCCACCATTAGCATAATATTTAGTTCTTTTAAACATAATTAATCCTTTTTCTTTGGTCTGCCTCGTTTAGCAGTAGTTTTCTTTGCAGGAGCCTTTTTCTTAGGCATATTTATATAAATACGTTCATCCTTCACTGGCTCATCTGGTCTTACTTTAGCATTTAGTCTAGCTTGTAATTTTGGATCCTCAGATTTTTTCTTTGGCATAATTTCTCCTAACTTATAGTGGTTACTTTTCTGCGGTTATTCATAACTTTACCACAACCTTTAGCTATAAAACCACCATTTTTCTTTTTCACTCTATTTTGTTTTGCCATTGCTCTTTCAATAGCCATTCCTCTTTTTTCTTCGTAAGAAGATAATTTACCATCTTTGTTGAGATCAGCTTTGTTTTTATTTTTAATCATAGGTCCTCCTTGTCTGACCGAAACTCTTGCTTTTTTTGTGTTTGCAACTACTGTTTTTCCTTTAGCACCAGCTTTTTTCTTTTTTTTTGCTGTGGTAGCTCTTTCTGCTTTGCTTAGACTTTGTGCTTTAGCTTTTGGTAAACAACGATCTGGGTTTGTTTTATCTTTGCTTGTACCACAAGGTCCTTTTATAGAACCATCTGTGCCTATACGCACCCAGTTTTGTCTTCTCCACTCAGCTAATTGTCCCATTATCTTAGCTTTTCTTTCATTACTATGCCTTGACCTCTTAAAGAGACAAATCCACCTTTAGCTTTTTTCTTTCTTTTACTACCTTTAGCATAGTTTGGATCTTTACAGTACTTTGATGCAGCCATATTGGCATATGCTGAGGGATATGTATCAAAAGTTCTTTTAGCCCAAGCTTTTCCTTCTGGGCATATTTTACCGCCACTTTTGACCTTACCACCTTTTTTCATTTTTATTGATTGTAAAGTTTTAGCTTGAGATGCGTGTAATTTACTTGCTTTTTTTAAACCTTTTACTACTTTTTTAATTTTTGCTTTACTCATTTAACACTTCCATCTTCTTCTTGCTTGTCTAATTCTTGAATTAGGATCGTTTCTTGTTTTTGCAGAGCTACGCCTTAATTGTCCTGCTGATCTTGCACAATAAGCCTTTCTTCTTTTAGCTGCTTTACTGCCTTTTTTAACCTTTCCAGTAACAGCTCCTTTTAATTTAGAACCAGGATTGGCTTTTCTGTATGCTTTTACGCCTTTCTTGGTCATTCCCGCCCCTTTTTTAGTGGGGCGGTAATTTCCACCTTTTCCAGTTGTCCTGCTTATTTGTTTAGCTGGTTTCCTGGTAGCCATTCATTAATAATTTTTGTTTAAAACTAAAATGATGGAATAGGCATCACCATCTGAGTGACCTACTGTTGTAAAGTCAATATCTCCAGTAACACCTGAACCTGCATTATTTGGTATACCACTAAATCTATCGTCATAGTATTCATCACCTGTGCTATCAGCTGGTAATGGTATAGCTAAAACATTAGTAGTAGCATCAAACTCTATATCTACAGCCATACCCCTGGTCGCCCAGTAAATACGTGCTATTGATACGCTAGTACAAGATTCACCAGCACTATTGGTAGTAAGTGCTGACACATCAACTTTTTTAACAGAAGACTCTCCTGTACCGTCAGATTCATTAGTAAACTTTAAGATAGCAACTCTTTCACCATCTTGGATAGTTTGTGAGGTTACTGTATCTGCCATTGTTTACTCCTATCTTTCTACTGCTGCTACAACGTAATCAATAGTCATAGTTTGAGCTGATGCTTCACCATTTTGAATACCAAATGATACGGTTAATTCTTCATCATCTGGTAAGTTAGTGATTGCAACACCAACTGGAGCAGCATTGTTTATTGAGTAATATACTTTTGAAGCATCTGGATCAATAAACCAAGTTGTTGTGATAAATGTATCATCTGCCATAGTTGCTACATCTTCTGTAGTCGTTGCACTGTTATCTTTCTCAACTAAGAAATCTAAACCTGCGTCTCCGTCAGCAGAAATGAAGAAAACACCATCAGTAGTATCTAAAGGTGTTGTGTCTGTTATACCTAGACCCATAACAAAATCTGACTGATCTACATCATTTACTTTGAATCTAGCAGAGAAGTATGCTTTCTTACTTGTGCTTAATTTAAACCCTTCACCTTTTAATTGTAAAAAGTCTAAATCGTTGTCACCTGCAGCATTTGTAAGCAATAAAGCTCCACCTGCTGAAGATGTTACAGCTTCAGTTGCACTACCAGTACCAGCCTCAGTAGTTGTTATAGTCCAATCACCAGAATTATATGTAAAGAAATCATTATGATACATATAAAATGTTTGATCTGATGGATATGGTGCGAACATAGGCTGGTTTTTCTTGTGCTCCGTAGCAACAGTATTACCTGCCCATAATATTAAGTTTTGAAAATGTGGATTAGCCATTATGAACTCCTTTACTTGTATTAATGGAAATCGAATCGATCCTCATTAAGCTAATTAATTTAAAACTACCTTGAGTTTACACCTAGAAATCAAAGTAATCAACAAAAAAAAGGGAGCCGAAGCTCCCTAAGAATTGTAGTTGAGTGAGAAACGCTACAATAAATCGTTCCTTAAGCTCCTTGAGAACCGTAAACGGCTCTAAAGTTTGAATATCCAAAGCTATAACGCTCTCTAGCCTTATATCTCATGTTGCCAGTATCGAAATCACCTTCTAATGAAGTTGTCATTGGAGATCTTTCAAAATACTTAAATCCGTCAGGACAGTCTGTTTTCAAGAAGAAAGCATCTGTATCTGTCAGATAGTTATTCACAACATAACCATCAGGTAGCATACCAGTATTTTTAATAGCATTGATGTCATTGTCAGATGTACTAACTCTACCAGGAGTTTGTAGTAATCTGTCAGCAACAAACACTAATTGTGGTGGAACAATGAGCTTCATACCTTTCAATGCGATATTAAGACCTTTATCATCTGTAAATGTAGAGATATTAATTAATGCATCTTCAAGTGAAGTTTCATTTAGATCCGCCATAGTGGTAGCTCTGTTTGCTAGTGAACCACCTCCACCTAGGGGATGATCTGTTGCTATCAAAGTTTTACCATCGCCACCTGTCACACTAAACGCATTGTTTAGTACTGAAGCTGCTTTGATTTGCTTTGTATTAGCCATAGATCTTGCCAAGGCTTTGGTATATCTTGCTCCGAGTCTGTCATAAAGATTATCTTCAACTGCTTCTTCAGTTAAAGCAAAGGCAAGAGCCACAGTTTCGTGGGTGTAACGAGATGTATAACCTTCGTTAGCTGTATCAAATCTGACACCGCTACCTTCAGCTTTTACCTCTGCATTACCAAATCCTACGATAAGTGTCTCTTCTTCAAATGCTCTATCAGAAGTTTCAGTATCGAAAATCTCTAAATGTTGAGATTCGTATCTTGAGTATTCCATACCGAACAAGGCGTTCAAACCTGGCTCTAATTCTTTCGCTAATTGCGCTCTATTAATTGCCATTATTTATACTCCTGTTGGATCGACATAGAAATGCTCATTAAATTTAACAATCACATTCACATTAGCTGAACCTGTTGTACTGTTATCTGGGTCACTCGAAAAGCCCATAATTCTAAACGTAGCAGTTGTAGCTGCTGTTGTTCCAGATAGTTCTAAAGCTGACATACCTGTTTTCACAGAGCCAGAAGTGTAAGAAATATCTGCGTTCAAACCGACATCAGTTTGAGCTGGAGAACCTGCACTTTGAATTTCAAATACAGCATCAGGGTCATCTATTACGAACGCTTTAATATCGGACGATACAGTTCCATCAGGGAAATGTGAACTAAAAATAGTTTCACCAGAAGAGTTTGTAAAAGTACAACCTCTAAAAACACCGATAGACTCATCACCAGCAGCGGCTACTAAAATAGTACCTGCGTTGGTCATTTTTACTAAATCGCCAGAAAAAATATTCCCAGAAGCACCAGAGGCAATTGCGTATTCTGTTGTTCCATTTACTTGTGGAGCAGAACCTAATTTACCTACAACTTTTGCTCCGAATGGGGCATTTTTGTTAGCCATAATAAGTCACCTTATATTTGTTATTTTAAGTTAAGCGATCAACTTCGTTGACCACCGCCAAAAGTTACTTTGCTTGATCTCTGAGGCGAAAGCATCGGAGAACTTGGATCTGATTCCTTCATCATATCGTTATCTACAGCATCTTGCTGAGTTTGGGCACGTTTAGCGAAATAGGAGTTTCTCTCTTCACGTGTTTCATTAGGAATCTTAGCCAATAGCAAACCACCTCGTGCTACCACTCCTGCGTGTTGGCCTTGTTGTATAGAATCATATCGATCACTAAAAGAACTATCTAACTCGTCAGATCTTACTAGGTCGAAACCTTCGCTTAATCTTGCAGTTATATTCTTACGATCTTCTTGACCTAAGTTTTCGGCTCTAATCCACCTGTAAGTATAACCTTCAGGTGCAGGAGGAGTATCCAACATAGATGGTGGGCTCCATGGTTTGCGAGCTTCTTTTTTAGCTCGAGTGTCGGCAGAACGTGGTGTTCTGTTTAAATCTTTGTTATCTTTTTCTG
>Ga0208666_1001403_pt1 | contig 10732 bp, 14 predicted proteins | sample 5B_taG_FD_184078 | JGI IMG/M metagenome (GOLD analysis project Ga0208666, IMG submission 184078) | Marine viral communities from the Subarctic Pacific Ocean - 5B_ETSP_OMZ_AT15132_CsCl metaG (SPAdes) (version 2) | ecosystem: Environmental > Aquatic > Marine > Oceanic | place: Pacific Ocean...
GCTAACTTACCGTCAGGTAACTTTGCTCCCTCAATTTTTAGCCAAAAAGTTCTTAAGTTCTTCCGTAGAGCTTCGGTTGCAGAAGATATTACGAATACCGACTATACTGGCGAAATTGAAAACTTTGGCGACACTGTTAACATTATAAAAGAACCAACACTTACTGTGTCAGCGTACACAAGAGGTTCTGTGGTTAACGCACAAGACTTGGCAGACGATCAGATAACAATGACCGTTGACCAAGCAAATGCTTTTGCATTTAAAATCGATGACATCGAAGAAAGACATTCACATGTCAACTTTGAAGCATTAGCAACTTCTTCAGGTGCTTTTGCTCTAAAGAGAAAATTCGATGCCAACATACTACAGGCTATGTCAGACGGTGCAGGTATTGCTGGTGCTGACGATGCAAGTTTATCAGGTGGATTAACAACTACTAATTCAGCTTTAGGTACAGCATCTGCTCCTATTAACGTAGAAACAGATGATGCAGGTATCAACCTCATGCTATTAATGGCTAGAGTGCTTGATGATCAGTCTGTACCAGAAGAGAACAGATGGTTTGTTGCTCCTCCGATCTTCTACGAGAAGATGTTTCAAGCAGGTAACAAGATGGCAGAAGTACAGGTAACTGGCGATGCGTCTTCAAACCTAAGAAACGGACTTGCAACTCCGGGTACACTTGCAGGATTTAGATGCTACAAGTCTACTGCGTTAAATAGTACAGCAGGTACTGACCAAGTAACATTATCAGGTGTCGCTACAGACGCTTCTGAGAACGTTATCATGGCAGGACATATCTCTAGTACTTCTACAGCGTCTCACATCGCAAAGACTGAAGTGGTACGTTCAACTGAATCATTCTCTGATGTCGTTAGAGGACTACACGTTTTTGGTAGAAAAGTTTTAAGACCAGAAGCAATAGTTCGTGGCGTCATAGATTTTGCGTAAGGGGGATTAATTAATGACTGATTATAATCATACCATCGCAGGTGGTGGAACTGTAGGACATCCGGGCAATGTGCCAAGACCTTACATGGTTCAATCAAGAATCTTTGATGCAGCCGACCAAAATCTTTCTGCAAATGACGTTGTAAAGATGATCGATGTGCCAGATAACACAATTGTTATCGGTGGATGTCTTGACGTTCTTGAAGCAGGTGGATCAGGTTTAACTTACGATGTTGGTTTAAGTACTGACATTGATGCGTTTGCTGACGGAGTAGATGGTAATGCTGATGCGATATACCAGTTTAATTTAAAAGCTGCAGGTATCAACACAGTTATCGCTGCTGACGCAATCCAAGTTAAAGCATTGGGTGCAGGCGTTACTGCAGGTCGTTTCAGAGTCATAGCAATTATGTGTGACATTGGAACAGGTCCAAAGCAGACTGCTAGTGTAACAACTGGTACGTAACAACTAACTTCGGGAGGGCAGGGCAACTTGCCCTCTTGATAATTATGAGGTAACAATGTCTGAAAAAGGTACAATGAAAGGTCACACCATCAAAGGTGGTCATAAACGCCCAACTAAGTCGGGTGCAGGTATGACTAAAAAAGGTGTAGCTAAGTACAGAAGGGATAATCCCGGATCAAAGCTTAAGACAGCAGTTACAGGTAAAGTAAAGAAAGGTAGCAAGGCTGCCAAACGTAGAAAGTCCTATTGTGCAAGAAGTGCAGGACAAATGAAAAAGTTTCCTAAAGCGGCAAAAGACCCGAACAGTCGTTTAAGGCAGGCAAGAAGAAGATGGAAATGTTAGCAACAATTAATTTTACAATGTTTAAGATATTAAACAAAATAAGCAATAAATTCTACAGACAATACGTAAAACAGTTACATAAGTCACAAGGGAGAATTTGATGGAGAATATGGTATTAGATGCGTGGAATGATTTATCGTACTTAGAAGGTGCGTTGTTTACTGCGTGGTTATTTATTCTGTACTACGGTAAAGTGTGGATTGACAGTAGGTTTACTAAAAAGGGATGCACATGCTCACAGCGTTAATAGGACCTATAGCCAATCTTGCAGGTTCTTGGATGAACAGCAAGGTAGAAAAAGTGAAGGCTGACGGTCAAGCTAAAGTAGCACAAGCTAGAGCTAAAGCAGTTGTTGCAGAGAAAGTAGCAACAGGCGAGGTAGCGTGGGAAAAGTCTATGGCTGATGCCACAGATGCAAGTTGGAAAGATGAATTTGCTTTAGTTGTCCTCCTTGCTCCAGCAATTTTAGTATTCATACCTAGTATGACAGAATACGTAAGAACAGGCTTTGAAGTACTCAATACTCTGCCTGATTGGTATCAGTACCTTTTATTTATAGCTGTAAGTAGCTCATTTGGAATTAAAGGTGTAGGACAAGCAATGAAACTAATGGGGAAGAAATAATGAAAGGCGTAAAACACTATTTAAAGAATGGAACGTTGTACAAAGGTGCAACACACAAGATGAAGGATGGCACTTTGCACAGTGGTAAAAACCATACAAAATCAAGTAAAGCTTTGTTCCACATGAAAGACTTATCTAAAACAGCACAAGCCAAAGCAAAGAAAGCAAAGGCGTAACATGGCAGTTAAAAAGAAAACTAAAAAGAAAAGTGGCTCTAAACCAACAAATCCTTCATTGTATTCTAGAGTAAAATCAGAAGCAAAAAAGAAATTTAAGGTCTATCCTAGTGCATATGCAAACGCATGGCTTGTGCGTACCTACAAGAAACGTGGTGGTGGATACGCATGAGCCTAACCAAATGGTTTAAAGAAGATTGGCGAGATGTTAAGACGGGCAAGAAATGTGGTCGTTCTGGCAAAGAAAAGAAAACACGACCATATCCTGCATGTAGACCAAAGAAAGTTGCAGGCAAGATAACTAAAGCTGAAGCCAAAAAGAAAACAGGACCTAAAGCAGTTAAATGGTCTGTTACTGCATCGGGTAGAAAACGTAAGACGACAAGGAAAAAAGCATGAAATATGATCGTGATGAACTAGTAAAGATGATAGCTTTACACGAGGGTATAGTTCTTACTGTTTATCAAGATCATCTTGGCATAGATACGGTAGGCATCGGTAGAAATTTAGAAGACAGAGGTATTACGGATGGAGAGCTACTGTTTATAAATAAAACTATAGAAGATATCTACGAGAAAGGTCTTACAGAAGAAGAAGCATATTATCTCTGTATGAATGACATAGCTATCGTAGAAAAAGAATTACTTGCTAACAAATCAATTGTAAACCAACTGACTGATGTTAGACAGATGGTACTTGTTGACATGGCATTTAACATGGGTGTTCCTCGTCTTATGCAATTTAAAAACATGTGGATGGCTATAGAAAAAGTAAACTATCCTTTAGCTTGTGATGAAATGCTTGATTCAAGATGGGCAAATCAAGTAGGTAATCGTGCAGTACGATTATCTGAAGCTATGAAAACTGGGGAGTTATGATTGAATTTGTGTTAGTGTTTATGATGGGATTAAGAGTAATAGACCAAACACAAACTTTCGATAACATAGATGAGTGCTTGTACTTTGCAGAAAGATTACACAAGCAACCTTCAATACCACAAAAGGAAGGACCTAACTTACAAATAACTGCATATTGTAAACCAATGAGGAAAAGATAATGGTAGTCGCTGAAATATTAACGGGTATCGCATTAGTACAAAAAAGCGTTGACTTTATAAAATCAAACATTGGTACAGCAAACGACATCAAAGATATAGCTAAACAGATAGATGGCTTCTTTACAGGCGAAGCACAGATGAATAAAAAAGCTGGTAAAGGTATGTCTATAGCAGAGCAGTTTGGTTCAGTAGAAAGTTCAGCCACAGATTTTATAGATCGTAAATTATTAGAAGAAAAACGTAACGAGCTAAAGCAAATAATTAATCTTAGATTTGGTCCTACTGCGTGGGATGAGATTATAGCTGAAAGAGCTAGTAAGATTAATGAAGCTAAAGAAGCACGAAGACTACAAAAGATAGAAGCAAGACAAAAACAAAAAGAAGTAGTAGATGTGCTACAAACCGTTGCCATAGTTTTTTGTGTAGTTGCAGTCTTGTTTATAGGAATTGTAGTTTCATTCAAAGCGTTTGCTTACGAGTACAAATCGAAAAACTATACAAGACAACAAAAAATACATCAAGGCATGATTAAGAAAAACGTTTATGTTACATGTCGATTAAAAAAACAAAAAGTGTTTAAAGATAAAATGGCTTGTATATATGAAGGTGCTAATAAAACATACGAGTTAGAGTTTACAGATGTACGTATAGGATGTCCAAAACAATACAAATGCCTACACAATCCTAACTCAAAAGAACCTAACATAGATCAAGTCATGGAGAGTCTACGTAGTATAGCTAAATAAACTCTTGCTTTTTATATTGTTTATGTGTATAATTTAGCAACAGGGAGTTTTTTTATGAAACAATTAGCAGCACAAGCATTAGCTTTCCAATACAAGTTAGATATAGATAATGCTACAGGACTATTAAACAGTGCTAATCCACCTTTGAACGCAATAGATAAGGCAATCACTGACATAGTCATAACAGATCAAAAGTTACAGTTACTCAACAAAATAGTGACTGACAGCAATCCGAAAGAGATTGATACTCCTGAAAGTAAGTAATACATGGCAAGCACATATCTTACCCTAGTCAATAATGTACTAAGAGATATGAACGAAGTAGAGTTAACTAGTTCTAACTTTACAAGTTCTAGAGGTGTACAGACTACTGTAAAAGATTACATTAACAGAGCTATATCTGATATACTCAACTCTGAACTTAACTGGCCCTTTACAAGAGCAGAAGGTTCGGTTGATGCAATTGCAGGTAAACAGTTATATAGTTTTGCATCAATAGCATCTACACTTAAGTACATCGACTATGATAATGTGTTTCTTCAACCAAAAGATTATATACGCAATGGTGACTTTGAGATAGCAGGTTCAGCCAGTATTACTAACTGGACTACAGTATCAGGCTCTCCTGCGGCAAGTTCTAAGTTTGGTAACACGCTGTTACTTACTAGTGCAAAAGCAACACAAGAAGTAAGTGATCTAATTGTAGGTAAATCCTATGTTGTACTCATACAGACTAGTGGATCAACACTTACTTTAGATATAGGTACTAGTTCAGGCGGCACACAAACTAAGTCATCTACTCTTACTATAGCAAGTGGCAACGAAGTATTATTATCAGAAGTTACATTTACAGCTACAGCAACAACACACTACGTTACATTTACAGAAACAGCAGGTTCTGCAGCGTTTGTCAAGCTAGTTCAACTTATGGAGAACATAAAAGCTATACCACTCAGATATCTGTCTTACGAAGAATACAATGAAAAATTTAGAGAACGAGACGCCAGACCAGACACAGATAAGTTTGCTGATCCTGAATTTGTTTATACAACATATAATGACGAATTAGGTCTTACGCCAATACCTGACACGAGCAACAGAACATTAAAGTTTGATTACTATGTAACAAACACTGATTTATCGGCTCACGATGACACAGGTATTATACCAACAAGATTTGAATCAATAGTCAATGCACGTGCAAAGTACTACACCTACATGTTTAGGTCTGATGTACAGACAGCACAATACGCCCTCAAAGAATACGAAGACGGTATCAAACGGATGAGGGTCGAACTAATTAACAGAAAGAACTATATGAGGGCAGTATAAGTGGCTGACTTAAGTGAAACCGCTGCATTTCCTTTTATCTGTGAGGGTGGCTTAGTTGCCAACCGTTCCACATTTATCATGCAACCCGGACAAGCTATACAGTTAGAAAACTTTGAACCTGATATAGAGGGTGGCTACAGAAGAATAAACGGCTATCAAAAACATATAGAACAAATAATACCTCACACTAGTTCATCAGATGAATCTGTTCTTATGGTAACTAGTTTTGCTAACAAGATACTTGCCGCAAGAGGTGAAAAGATATTTAGTTCTGCTTCTACAGAGGTAGCAAGAGGATCAACTAATGCTATAGCTCAAGGAACTGGCATGACAGGATCAGGAACTATAACTGTTGATTCTACTACAGGATTTAGTTCAAGTGGTACAATACAAATTGATAATGAACAGTTTACTTATACAGGAGTTACAGCTACTACATTTACAGGTGTAACTAGAGCGGCGAATGGTACAAGTGCCGCAGCTCATTTGGCTTCTTCTGATTCAGCAAGAAACGTGGTATCTGAGAATTGGACTGAAAGAGACACAGGTAGAACTAACGCCACTAAGTATTCTTTTGAACGATTTAACTTTGATGGCAATGATAAGATAGTTGTTGTAGATGGTACAAATGCACCCACAGTCTTCAATACTTCTATTGCAGCTACTGATATAAGTACCAGTTCTGTAGCAGGTGCAAGTATTGTCACATCTTTTAGAGAACACATGTTCTACGCAGGCATGTCTAGTACACCACAAGAAATAGTATTTAGTCAACCATTCGATGAAGATGCGTTTAGCTCTGGGTCAGGTGCAGGAAGTATAAAAGTTGATGACACTGTAGTTGGACTTAAAGTATTCCGTGAAAATTTATTTATCTTTTGTGAAAATAGAATATTTAAATTATCAGGTAGCTCAAGTTCAGATTTCGCAGTATCGGCTGTAACAAGAGACATAGGATGTATCAATGGTAAGACTATTCAAGAATTTGCTGGTGATCTTATCTTTCTTGGTCCTGATGGCTTGCGTACAGTTGCAGGTACAGCAAAAATCGGTGACGTTGAGTTGGGAACTATAAGTTCAAACGTGCAATCTATATTTGATGACAACATAACTGATGCGTCTGTGTTTGAGTCAATTGTTATTCCACAGAAGACACAATACCGTTTGTTCTTTTCTAAGGCAGGAGGTCTTGAGAGTAAAACAGAAGGATTAATCTGTGTTCTCAAAGGTCAACAGAGTGGGCAAAAAGGCTACGAGTTTGCAAGAGTAAAAGGCATCAAGCCTGCTTGCACAGATACATTTATACTAGTGGGAGATGTTCTTGTTCTTCATGGTGGCTTTGACGGTTACATATACAGACAAGAAGAAGGATCAACATTTGATGGCACTGCAATAAACGGAAAGTATCGCAGTCCAGACCTTACAATGAATGATCCGGGAATAAGAAAACACATGCAAAGAGTAGTCGTGAACTACAAACCTGAATCAATTATTGACGCAGACCTTTTTGTTCGGTATGATTATGAGAGTTCTACTGCATCTAGACCTGCAGCCTATCCCCTCGATTCAACTGACATTGCAGGTATTTATGGTACATCATTATATGGCGTACCTACATATGGAGGACCTACACAACCATTAGTAAGACAACCTGTAGAGGGTTCAGGTTTTGCAGTAGCATTAAGAGTAAACGATGGAGGTTCAACTGATCCGTATTCACTCAAAGGATTTCAGTTGGAATATCAATTAGGAGCTAGACGTTAATGGGAGCAACGTATACAAGACAATCGTCATATACTGACGGTGATGTAATACAAGCATCAGATACCAATAATGAATTTGATCAACTACTTGCGGCTTTTGCAGCTAGTTCAGGTCACACTCACGATGGTACTGCAGGTGAAGGTGGACCTGTAACTAAATTATTAGGTACATCTCTTACAATTGGTGACGGTACAGCAGGTACAGACATAACAGTTACATATGACGGTCAAAGCAATGACGGTGTAATGAAATGGATGGAAGACGAGGATTATTTTGAGTTTAGTGACGACATACTTGTTGCTTCTACAGAGAAGTTACAATTCAGAGATACAGCAATATACATCAATTCCAGTGCCGATGGACAACTCGACCTCGTAGCCGACACAGAAATACAGATAGCAGCCACTACCATTGACATAAATGGTAACGCTGACATATCAGGTAACTTAGGTATAGGTGGTAATCTTACCGTAACAGGTACAACCACATTCAACGGTGGTACAATGACGTTAGGTGACGCTGCCACAGACAATGTTGTGTTTGGTGCAGATGTAGATTCTAACATTATACCTGACGATGACAATACATATGACTTAGGTTCATCTAGTCAACAGTGGAAAGATATATACATTGACGGTGTTGCATATTTAGATGCAATAGATTTCAATGGCACATCAATTACATCTACTGGTGCTGAAATAAACATACTTGATGGTGACACAAGTGCTACCTCAACAACAGTAGCAGATGCAGACAGAGTTGTACTCAATGATGGTGGTACAATGAAGCAAGTAGCAGTCACAGACTTGTCTGCTTACTTTGACGATGAAATAACTGCAATGCCTAATCTTGTAACTACAGCAGCTACAACAGTAGGTGCGTTAAATTCTGGTAGCATTACAAGTGGCTTTGGAACTATTGATACAGGGTCATCCACAATCACAACTACAGGTTTAATTACAGGTGGTTCTTTAGATATAGATGACGTTGTTATAAATGGAACAACTATAGGTCACACAGACGATACAGACCTTATAACTGTAGCAAATGGCATAGTAACAGTAGCAGGTGAGATATCTGTAACTACACTAGATATTGGTGGTACTAATGTAACATCTACAGCTACAGAACTTAATTTACTAGATGGTGTATCTGGGTTAGTACAAGCTGACTTTACAAAACTAGCTGCAGTAGACGCAACAGCTACAGAATTAAATATCATGGATGGTAATACTTCTGCAACTTCAACTACTCTTGCAGATGCAGACAGAGTTGTAGTCAACGATGCAGGTACAATGAAGCAAGTTGCACTGACTGATTTTGAAACTTACTTTGAATCTGCACTAGACACATTATCAAATGTAACAACAGTAGGCACACTTAACAGTGGTGCTATTTCTAGTGGCTTTGGCAACATAGATGTAGGTTCTAGTAACTTAACTGCAACAGGTACAATATCATTAGGTGCTACGTCTTTTAATGACAATGCAATTACTAATGTAGGTGATATTGCACTTGATTCTATTAGTGCAGATGGAACTGATATTAATATAGCAGTATCTGATAACTCAGGAACTGCACTTACAATAAAACAAGGTTCAGACGCTTATCTTATTGTAGACACAGCAAACAGTAGTGAATCCGTATCTATTGGTACAGGTGTATCAGGAACAGCCATAACATTAGGACATAGCACGTCTGAAGTGACTGTGGCTGATAACTTAACTGTAACAGGTGACCTCACAGTATCAGGTACTACAACTACAGTAAACTCAACAACTGTAAATTTAAATGACCACAATATTGTATTAGATAGTGGTAACAGTACAAGTGCAGTTATTAATGGTGCAGGTATTACAATAGAGGGTGGTTCAGGTGATGATGCCACATTTACGTACAATACTACAGGACCTCAGTTTGAATTAAAGTTAGGTTCTAGTTTTGAAGACTTACAAACTGCTAAGTTAACTGCTAGTGAAATAGACTTAAATGGTAATTTAAATACATCAGGTACATCTACTTTAACAGGTAATGTAACATTGGGTGGTCAACTTATTATGCCTGATGTTACTTCTGCTAAGATATTAGTAGCTGATGGAACTAGCTTTCAAGAGGTTGCTATAAGTGGTGATGTAACTATAGCATCAAATGGTGCTGTTACTATAGCTAACGGTGCAGTAGAAAACTCTATGTTAGCTGATGATGCAGTTGGAGCAAACCAACTTGCAAGTAATGCAGTTGTAAATGCGAGTGTAGCATCTGGAGCTGCCATAGCATTTAGTAAGATGGCAGACTTGACAGCATCAAGGGCATTAGTATCTGATGGTAGTGGAGATGTATCAGTAAGTGCTGTTACCTCTACTGAAATAGGATATTTAGATGGTGTTACTTCTGCAATACAAACACAAATAAATGCTAAAGCTACTAAAGGCTTTGCAACAGCTATGGCAATAGCTTTATAAAAGGAAAAAGAAATGGCACAAGATTTTGAAAGAGCAATCGCCTTCGATAGCAGTAGCGACATAAATATAGGAACAACTGCTAGAACAGTAGTAACTTCTAATTCTGATGATGCGATTGTCGGTATAAGATTAGCTAATATTATTACTTCACAAATAACTGTTGATGTTTTTGTAGAAACAGCAGCCGCAGGTGGAAGTGATTTAAATTGCTACTTAATAAAAAATGCACCTATACCTGTAGGTGGTGCATTGGAGTTAATAGATGGTGGTTCAAAAATAATATTACAGAGTGGGGATGAGCTTAAAGTACAATCTAGTACAGATGCTTCATTAAACTGTTGGGTTAGTTTTGTTGACACTATTAGTGAAAGCTAGGAGATAATATGCCATATATAGGAAACACAGCGGCAAATAGATTTGTAGCACCTGAAGCAACAACTAGACTTTCTGGCAACGGTTCTGCAACTGCGTTTACATTAGAACATTCAGTAGGGTCTGATGAGGACATACTTGTATCTGTAGATGGTGTTATACAAGAACCATCTGTAGCATACGCAGTAAGCAACGGAACTACACTAACATTTACTGCGGCTCCTTCTAATGGCACTAATAATATCTTTGTGTGCTACTTGTTTAGAACAGTGGGTACAGTAAGTCATCCAAGTAATAATGCTTTGACTGCAACAAGTGGTACGTTTACAGGTGCGTTTACATCTTTGGGTATAGACGATAATGCAGATGCAACTGCCATCACCATAGATTCTTCAGAAAATGTGGGTATAGGAGAAACTTCTTCATTAGGAAAATTGCA
>Ga0208666_1001405_pt1 | contig 10723 bp, 16 predicted proteins | sample 5B_taG_FD_184078 | JGI IMG/M metagenome (GOLD analysis project Ga0208666, IMG submission 184078) | Marine viral communities from the Subarctic Pacific Ocean - 5B_ETSP_OMZ_AT15132_CsCl metaG (SPAdes) (version 2) | ecosystem: Environmental > Aquatic > Marine > Oceanic | place: Pacific Ocean...
AACCCCATTTGTTGCAGCAGGAAAAACAGCACCACCTACACAGGTTACTGGTATCAGTCTTTTGCCTATAGATGAAGCAAGTGCAATTCTTAGCTGGACAAGATCAACAGAATTAGATGTCTTACTAGGTGGTCAGGTTTTAATTAGACATAGTGAACTAACAAGCGGTGCTCAATGGTCAACGGCTCAAGAAATTGTTGTTGCAGCTTCAGGGAACCAAACACAAAAACAAGTTCCACTTTTGACTGGAACATACCTTTTGAAGTTTAAAGATGACTTAGGGAATGAGTCACCAACACCAGGAACCAATGATTCAGATTGGAATGATACGAGAGTTACTATTGATTTACCAGCACCTTCAGAACGCTTAACTGTCACTTCTACTGGTGCTGTTGCAACTGATCAAAATGGTTTAACAGTTGATGAGCATACAGCTAATTTTGGTGGAACAAAAAATAATACTATTTATGATTCAAGCTTAGATGCTTTAAAGTTAACAGAATCTAGTGGTGCTGTATCGAGTACAGGTGATTACTTGTTTAATAATTCTGTTGATTTGACTCAAGTTTACGATGTTAACATTAAAAGAAATATGCGTTCTAGCTCCTTTGACTTGGGTTCTTTATGGGATTCAAGAACAAGTTTGATTGATACTTGGGGTTATATAGATTCAACTGGAGTAGCAAGTGCTGATAAATGTAATATCACTTTGTATGTTCGAGCAACAAATGATAATCCTAGTAGTTCTCCTACATGGGGTTCTTGGCGTGAATTCTCAAATGTTTTAGTTAGAGGTAGAGGATTTCAATTTAAAGCTGTTCTTGCAAGCACTGATACTAACCAGAATATTTCTGTGACTCAATTAGGTGCTCAAATTAAATTACAAGGTCGAACAGAAAGTATCTCTACACCTATTGCTACAGGATCTTCCACTTATACAGTCACTTTTACTAATGCTTTTAAAGTTGCACCAAATGTAGTCATTACTCAAACAAATCAACAAAGTGGAGACTTCTATGAATTATCAAACATCTCAAGGACTGGTTTTCAAGTATTATTTAAGAATGGCACTTCAGCCGTAGCTCGTTACTTTGTATGGGCTGCTGCTGGTTTTGGTAAAGAGATTACTTAAATGACTAACACACATGACCATGACATTGCTAATCAAATTGGAGCACAGTTTAGAACAGACTTAAATAATGTTTTAGATGATATTCAATCAAGCAATTCAGGAGCATCGGAACCTACCACTAAGGTTGCTTATAAATTGTGGATAGATAGTTCTAATAATCGAGTCAAAATTAGAAATGGTGCGAATAATGCTTGGATTGATTTAGGTTCAACGACTACTGATATGGGTCATGCAACAGCAGCAAGCCCTTCTTTAACAGGAACCGTTACCAGTGCGGGAGATATAGTTTGTAACTCTAATGCTCGAATTAAATTACCAGTCGGAACAACAGGGCAAAGACCTGGATCACCTGCTACTGGTGATGTTCGATATAACTCAACTCTTTCTAAACAAGAAACATATAACGGTTCAGCTTGGGTTACAAGTTCAATTCCAAGCGGAGGATCAGCCAATAATGTTTTAAAAAATAATGGTAGTGGAGGATTAGCTTGGGATACGGTTGCAAATCTAATTACGGTTGTTAATGGAGCACAGGTTAGTACGTTTGGTAGTAGTGGAACATTTACCCCTGCTAGTGGCAGGACAGGATTCTTAATTATTTTGATTGGAGGCGGCGGTTCTAGTGGTGGAGGACAAGCTAATAATGATGACACGTTAAGGCCAGCAAGATCAGGCCAAGGTGGTTCAGGTGCAGTAGCCGTAAAGTTCTATAGCGCATCCGAAATGGGTGCTAATGCTTCTGTGACTGTTGGATCTGGTGGGGCGGCTTCTACTGGTAATGGAAGTGCTGGTGGATCGTCTTCTGTTAACCCTGCTGGATCAGGTGCGACCTGTACTGCTGGAGGAGGTGGTGGATCAAATTATGCAGGTGGAAACGCAAATACAGCAGGGGGGTCGGCTGGTACATGTACTTCAGAACTATTGGGTGTTAATGGTACTCAAGGATTAACAGGAAACGTAACTGGATACACAGACTATGTACTATCAGCCTTTACAACTAATAATTATGGCAGGGGTGGGGCTGGTAAAAACCATCCTGACTCAGGCGGTTCAACTGGTAACGCTGGTGGTGCGGGATATGCTCTTGTCTTTCAGTGGTAAGTCGCAATCCGTTTTCTTCTGAAATAGTTGATCAAATACAAAATATAATTGAACCCTACTTAAAAGAAATAAAAGAAAAATCTGAAGCTAAATATATTACTGATTGGAAAGATAATTTATCAAAAGAAAGTCTTTTTTCAGTTATAGACTATGAAGTACCAAAAAGTAAAAATAATAACTTATCATCCGTTTCGGTAGATAAACCTGCTAAAAAAATAGAAAAAATTATAAAAGATTTATTCCCTAATTTATATGTTGCTTGTAGTGGAACTTTTTATTATCCAAATACAGGTTTTATGAGTTGGCATACAAATAATGATAATCCAACAGATCGTATTTATATAAGTCATGCGTCTGAGCAAGGAAAATCATTTTTTAGATATTACAAAGATGGAAAAGTCATTACTGATTATGATGACAAGGGAATTACTGTTAGACGTTTTACGGCTACAGGAACTAAACCTTATTTTTGGCATTGTGTAGGAAGTCAGTGTGATCGAGTTAGTATTGGTTTTCAATTAGCTAAACTTGATGTAAAGGATTTCAGACCGATGGCACGTTACGCAATTATTGAAGATGAAAAGGTAACTGATGTAGTCGAATGGAATGGGGATGTAAATGTTTGGCAACCTCCTACTGGATCTACAGCAGTAGTAGCTGGTGACTCTGTAGGAGTAGGAGACACTTATAAAGACAGCACTTTTACAGCAACAACTGTTTCTAGCATTGGAGTTGATGCTAAATGGATAGCTTTAAGAAAAAACCGTAATGATTTATTAGTTGAAACTGATTGGTGGGGTGTTTCTGATCGAACAATGACTGATGCACAGAAAAAATATCGACAAGATTTAAGGGATCTTCCCTCTACTACCACTGATCCAGAAGAAGTTACTTGGCCTAATAAACCTGCTTAAATAATAAATATCCAATATGTCGAGATAACCTTTAGACTATAGACACTAATTAGTAGTCGTTTATGGGTGTTATACCTGGCTTGTATTCGCCAAAAGTGTATAGAAGGGTTGATTGGACTAAACCAATCACCCTTAAAGACTCAACTGGTAGTGCTGTAAATCTAAATGGCAGCACTTTCACCTCAAGTGTTTGGAATAAAGAAAGGAATAAAAAATACACAGATATAACCTGCACTGTTACTAATGCAGCCAATGGTCAACTAACACTTTCTTTATCTGAAGCTCAAACGGCTGTCCTCCCTGATTCTCCTTATTGGGATTTAAAACGTGCTATAGGAGCTAACACAGAGTATTGGCTTACGGGTCAATTAGACGTTCAGCAGGGTTATACAGAATGAGCGTCACGATTTCTGATTCGATTAATCAGGTTAATGTTTCTGATGATCAGAACCAAACAGTAGAGGTTATCAGTGCAGGTCCACAAGGTCCAGGTATAAACCTCGATGATTCAGCTAAGATAAATAAAAGTATCGTCTACTATGACTCGACGTCAGCTAAATTTAAAGCTGATACGGTTTGGACGACAGACACAATTACAGACGGAGGCAACTTCTAGTGGCTAACACTATAAGAATCAAAAGAAGCACTGGAAGTTCAGCACCTACCAGTCTCGAAAACGCAGAATTAGCCTTTTCTGAAGGCAATGAGATTCTCTACTTTGGTAAAGGAACTGGTGGTGCAGGTGGATCGGCAACATCCATTATTCCTGTAGGTGGTAAAGGTAAATATTTCGACAAAGAAACGACCCAGACAGCAAATCATATTCTTGCTGGCCCTACTGCTGGATCGGCTGCGGCGGCTGCATATAGAGCTTTAGTAGCTGCTGATATTCCATCAATAGCACATACAAAAATCAGTGATTTTGATACAGGCGTAAGAGTAAATAGATTAGATCAAATGGCAGCTCCAACGGCTGCTGTTTCTGCTAACAGTCAAAAGATTACAAACCTTGCAGATTGTACTTCTGACAATGATGCAGCAAATAAGGGATACGTGGATGGGGTTGCTCAGGGCTTGGACATCAAAGACTCCTGTGTTGTTGTTTCTACTTCAAATTTAACTTTAAGCGGAACTCAGTCTGTAGACGGTATTTCATTATCTGCTAATGACCGAGTACTTGTTGCAGGGCAGTCAACAGCATCTCAAAACGGTATATATAAAGTTGTAAGTGGTGGAAGTTGGACAAGAGCAGACGATCTAGCTACAGGAGTTGACGCTGCTGGAGTATTTACATTTATAGAGAAAGGAACAGCTAATGCTGAAAACGGTTTTGTTTGTACTTCTGATAAAGGTTCAGCAGTTGTAGGAACAAACAACCTTACATTTGCTCAGTTTTCAGGTGCAGGGCAAATTTCAGCAGGTGATGGTCTTCAAAAATCAGGCAATACAATGTCTGCTGATTTGAAGAGTAATGGTGGTGTTGTTATTGAGTCAGGAGAATTGGCGGTTAAATTGGACGCTAGTTCAATCACTGGAACGCTTGCGATAGGAGATGGAGGAACAGGTGCAACATCAGCCAGTGCTGCTCGAACTTCTCTCGGTTTGGTGATTGGTACGAACGTACAGGCTTATGACGCACAATTAGCAGATGTAGCTGGTCTTACTCCTTCTGATAGTGGATTTATTGTTGGAGATGGATCTAACTTTGTTATTGAGTCAGGAGCAACAGCAAGGGCCAGTTTAGGAGCACAAGCATCAGCCACAGACCTAACAAATTTATCTTCTTGTCAATCAGGTGGTTCTTCTGCTTTAGCAGCTTTAACTTCAACAGAAATCGAAATTCTCGATGGCGCAACCGTAACGACCACCGAATTGAATACATGTTGCGATGGTGGAACATCAGCAACTTCAACAACCTTGGCTGCGGCTGATCGAATGGTGATTAATGATGCAGGTACAATGGTTCAGGTTGCTTTATCTGATCTGGTCACATTCCTTGAGAATGGTTCTGTTTCTGGTTTTGATGTTGACGGAGGCACCTACTAACTACAATTACTACTAGGAGGTAGGTCAAATGGCTAACACAATCAAGTTAAAAAGAGGAACTAGCACTCCATCAACGAGTGACATAGATAGTGGTGAAGTTGCGATTGATACCTCGGCTCAAAAGTTATATATCAATGATTCTGGAACGGTTAAAGAGATTGGTGGTGGTGGTAGTTCTATTGGTGGAAATACAGGCGTTGATTTCAACGATAATGTTAAGGCTCGTTGGGGGACAGGGAATGATTTAGAAATTTACCATGATGGAAGTCATAGCAGGATTGATGATACAGGAACAGGCTCATTAGTACTTAGAACATCTAACTTCTTAGTCGAGAAGTATGGTGGAGACTACATGATCAATGGAGTTTCTGACGGAGCCGTTGAACTCTATTACGACAACAGTAAGAAGCTTGAGACAATTAGCGGTGGAATAAGTGTTACAGGTGGAGTAAATACAACTGCTGCAAGCTCATTTGGTGGTGATCTTTTCTTCGGAGATAATAAAAAGGCTGTTTTCGGTGCCGGAGATGATCTACAAATCTACCATGATGGATCGCACTCATACATAGCAGATACAGGCACAGGAAGACTACATATTAATACGTCTGAATTAAGAGTTAACAACGCTGCTGATAATGAAATACTTATATCTGCTGCAGAAAACGGAGCCGTAGAACTCTATTACGACAACTCAAAGAAGCTTGAGACGACGAGTGGTGGCGTTACTGTAACAGGAACTTGTACGGCTACAGCGTTTAGTGGAGATGGGTCTGGATTAACGGGTGTTAGTGGAACGACTATTAATAACAATGCCAACAATCGAATTATTACTGGTTCAGATACAGCAAACACTTTAGAAGCAGAAAGTACCTTGACTTGGAACGGGTCAGAGCTTGAATCATCAGCAGCGATGCTTCTTAAACCTGCTGGCAACCTTACGCTTGAGACTTCTGGGTCATCGAGAATGTTTGTGACAATAGGTGGAAGAGTAGATGTAAGAACAGGTGATCGTTGGTCTATGGATGTCGGCAGTCGATTTGATGTTGATGCTGGATCTAGAGTTACTTTTGATGCACCAATGTTTATTGCCTCTGCCAATAGTTTTAATTTTTATGGTGGAAGTAGTGGTTTAAATGAAAGTATTTTTAGTGGTGCTGTTAATGGAGCCGTAGAACTCTATTACGACAACTCAAAGAAGTTCAATACGACAAGTGGGGGTTGTTATGTTCATGGAAACTTATACCCAACATCTAATGGAAGTGGAAGTATAGGGACATCGAATGAAAGATGGGCTGACATATATGTAAATGATATGCACTTCTCCAATGAAGGTAAATCAAATTCAGTTGATGGAACGTGGGGAGATTGGACGCTCCAAGAAGGAGATGAAAATATCTTTATGATTAACAACAGGACAGGTAAAAAGTATAAAATGGGATTACAGGAGGTGAACTGATGGCTATTTTTTCAGAGCAAGTTGCAAGAGCTTGGGTAAATTTTAATGGTGAAGGAACATTAGCACTTCGGGACAATTATAATGTAAGTTCTGTAACCGATAATGGAACAGGAGATTATACAATTAATTATTCGGTATCAATGAGTAACGATGATTATTGTGTAGTTGGACTTTCAGGAGATTCAGCATCAAACGCAAATCAGGGTGTGATTTTCGGTGCAAATGCTAGTTTGTCAACGGGGAGCTGTAGGATTAGAACTGGATCAGGTGGCGGATATAATGATAATTACATGGTAATGATCGTGATTTATGGAGATTCCTAATGGCTGATTCCGACAAACGCATTATTTATACAGACGATAATGGACAGGTTTGTATCCTTATCCCTTCCGATAATTGTCCATTAACTATTGAACAAATCCGAGATAAGGATGTTCCTAGCGGTAAAGTAGCTACAATCGTAGATAAATCGGCTGTCCCTAGTGATAGGACTTTCCGTAATTCTTGGACATTTACTCCTTAACTCGACATGGGATTTGGAATTGACATAGCGAAAGCCCGTGAAATTCATAAAACAAACATCCGAAATGCAAGAGTTTCTAAACTTGCTGAGCTTGATGTTGAATTTCAAAAAGCACTAGAGACAGGTTCTTCAACTACAGAAATTGTTGCTAAGAAGCAAGCATTAAGAGACGCTCCAGCAGCTAGTTCTATTGGTTCGTCTACTACAACTGATGAACTAAAAGCGCAATGGGATACAGCCACACTTGGCATAAGTCCCTATTAATAGCCGAACTTGTCAGTGTTCTTTATTAAACTTATATTGTAGAGACATCTTTTTATTTTATGTCTACTCCACAAGAACGACTAGCTACTGAAGAATCAGATCTTAAAGCTTTAGTTGAAGAATATAACGGTGTTGCTCAAGCTCAACAAGAGAAAACACAGTTAATTTTAAAAAAACAAGCAAGAGTAGAATTATTACAAGAGCTTGTCTCTGAAAACGGCTAAACTATTTCCAAAAGGTTTTTCAATGGCTATCAACAAAGTCTGGGAAGTAAACACGATGGATCGTGAGATCTCCGATGGTTACGTAACCAAGGTTATTTACAGAGTTAAAGCAATTGATGACTCTGACAACACAGAAGCTCCTGATTCAAGGCAAACAGGTGAGGTGACTTTTACTAAGCCTTCCAGTCTCCCTTCTGACTTCAAAGCTTACGATTCTTTAGATGCTGCTACTTGCATTGGTTGGGTTAAAACAGCTTTAGGTGCTGAACGTGTTGCTGCTGTAGAAGCCGCTATTGATGCTGCTTTAGCTACTCCAACAACTGCTGTTGGTAAGCCTTGGTAGATATTTGATTTATAATATCTATAACTATTAGTTATAAAATGGTAAGGAAAATTTTAGATGGATTAGCAGTTCTCACTTTTCTGCTAACTGTCGGGATTATTGGTGGAGGTGTTTTCGGTTATCTCTGGATCACCAACGAGGACAACCAGAAGATGCTTCAGGATAAGGCAATGGAAAAGGTAATGGGTGCAATTAAGTTGCCTGGATTGTCTGGCCCTGCTTTACCTACTGGCCCATTAACTCCTGCACAGCAAGAGAACGAGGAAAAAAAAGCATTTGGTTTGCCTAAGTTTTGATCCCTGAGATTGGTGTAGATCCCATAGGGGTTAAACCTATTAATACTTATGTGATTAACGTACCTATTGTTAATCCTCCTAACGTACCAATCAATATTCCTGTAGGGTTTCCAGTGATTGAAATGCCTTGTGTTAAAGCAAGGCGTAGTGGTGAAAATGATGGACTTATAAATAACGATCCAGATGGCAATATGATTTTGTGTCCTTCTCAGACACCAAGTTATGAACCGATAAATTATGAACCTCTAAGGGTTGTGCCTATTAACAAAGAAGAGCCGCAAAGACACCAAGAGCCAGAAATACCTCCAGCCCCAGCAGTCCCCAAGCAAAAAGCAGAAGAGTGTCCCCCTGATGGCGCTCCTGAAGTTGGGACAAAAGTAGAAGAAAATACTAAACAAATTATCAAGTATGAATTAGTTGGTAGACGTTGTGTAACTAGATATAAAAAATTAAATGTTCAACAACAGATAATTGATGCGATCCCCACTGTTCCACAAGTTGTAAAAACTGGAGGGATAACCCTTGTAGCTACTACTGCTGCACTATCTACACCAATACTATTGAAGGCTGTAAAACCGATTATTAAGCAGATAATAAATAAGGTGAAGAAGGCTTTAGGTAAGAAAGTAAAACGACCCAACTTATCAGAAAAAAGAACTACTGCTTATCGGGAGAAGAGGGGTTTGCCTCCTGTGAAGGAGAAGAAATAAGATGCCTGTGAGGTAAAACTTGACCCATTTTAGGTTTAACTACGATGTCTTCACAGAGATGGAAGTAAGGAGAATCAGCAGCAAATTCAATTCCACTTAACTTTAATTTTCCGCACTCACGAAGTCTTGCGATGTGCCAGTCTAATTTTTTATTATCAATTAGTTGCTGTTGATGTTCTCCTTGTAGCTTTGCATTTTTCAAACAAGTACGTTGAAATTTTCTATCTAATGGCATTGAAAAAGTTAAACTTGCTCCGACATTAAGTGAGAAATTATCCTTCTGTCCTGTTCTTGTTTGTTGGTGATAAATAATGTTGCCATCATCGTCATAGACTGGAGCATCATATAAATATTCTCTAGGTTTTTGGAACGTATGTGAGTCAGTAATGAAGGGAGAAAATGTAAGCATTGGCCCCTGACAAACCACTCCACCACCGTATTGATTCTGTATTAAATTTCCCTGCAAAGTTTGTATTGCCATATTCGTAAGTGAGGCACTAGTATTGGCCACTGGTGCTGCTGTTTGTGAGGTATTAGCTAATACTTTAGACGGAAATATTAACCCAATTATTGCGAGAATACTGACGTAGTTTCTGTGACTGATTCTAAAACTGTGACACGATCTATTCGGGTCTGATTTGAAAGGCCAGGTCCGATATAGCTTTCTGCGTATTGAAAAGCTTGGCCTGGATTGGCTACTGTTACATTCGGTTTGTTGGTTAAATCTGCACCTGTCCATGTATAACTTACTCCGTTAATCGTTTGGGACGTTTGCTCTGGAGGCGGTGAAAGAGTCGCACCATCAATAGACAAATTCGTTCCATTGATTGTATAAGTATGCCCAGTGTTAAAGTCAGTAGAGACAATAGTTTCAGTAACATTTTGTGTGGTGCGGGTGGTGGCTGACATGGTTCCGCTAGAGAAGTTAGGAACCACTGGCACAGCTAGAACCTGAGGAGTATTTAATATTAATAATAGCGGTAAATACCTCCTCAATTTTTTACTTTACGGTGACAGAACTTATAACAGATCCTGTAGCCACAGTCCCTCCCGAACCTGGAGTTAAACTAACAACTCCAGCACTTGTTACTGAGCCAGCTAATGAACCTGCTGTGCCTGTGGCGTGAGAAGTAACATCACTGAAATTAGGAATCGCACCTGTACTAGCTGCTGAAGTCGGAACCGCATCCGCTTGAATATAACTTTGAGAGAAACTATAAGATTCACCCGAAGTCGCATTTTGTGTGGCAGCAATTGTTCCAGGTGCATAAACTCCACTTGTGATCGTGCCAACACTGATCGTTCCAGCAGTAGTGCCATCGGTCACATCTACTCCAGTACCAGACTGGCTATACGTTGAACCAATACGAGTTGCCTGACTTACTGCGGCGTTCACCGTAAGCTGTGCGCTAGATGTGATGCTATGTGTAAGATCTGCATTAGCAGGAGCCGCTAATAGAAAAACAAACGGGATTAGTAGTCGTTTCATTTTGTGGTAGTCCTTGGTGCTTCAGTACGAATAATTAATGGTTGCTCAACTCTTATAGTTTGAGTTTGTGGGCCGTTACCAGTATTTCCATCACCGTTTGAGCTTGCCCCACTTTCCCCATTCTTCTTTTTCTTTCCTCCTCCTGCTCCAACACTAATTCCGAATCCTGCGAGCACGTTTCCCAAAAGACCCGCCGCAAAAGTCGCATCCACACGTTGATCGGGC
>Ga0208666_1001410_pt1 | contig 10711 bp, 4 predicted proteins | sample 5B_taG_FD_184078 | JGI IMG/M metagenome (GOLD analysis project Ga0208666, IMG submission 184078) | Marine viral communities from the Subarctic Pacific Ocean - 5B_ETSP_OMZ_AT15132_CsCl metaG (SPAdes) (version 2) | ecosystem: Environmental > Aquatic > Marine > Oceanic | place: Pacific Ocean...
CAGAAGGAAGATTGGTAAGGTTTGCTCCACTTCCTGAGAATGATGTTGCTGTTACAATACCAGCAACATTGAGTCCACCTTCTAAACTACCAAATCCTGTAGCAGAGAATGTTCCACCAACACCAGCAGCACCTAACTCAACACCACCTCTTGCGGTGACGATTCCAACTGAGTCTACACTTGTTACATCTTCATAGGTTAATACACCAGTGAATGTTGCAGCAACACCAGTGATGTTTCTTACAGTTATGTCTGGTGTGCCTGTAAGATTAGACGCAAGTGATGCAGTTCCTGTGACATTACCAGTGACAGCACCAGTTAGAGGTCCTACAAAACCATTTACAGCAGTGATGATACCGCTTGTTGCGTCAATTGTGATTGCTGTGCCTACCTTAACGACATTCGTAAAGGTCGCTGCAGTTCCAGTAATGATATTTTCGGTCCCCGCAATACCAGTCAGACCAGATCCATTACCATGGAAGAAGTTGGCAGTAACAACACCAACATTCAGAACTGCTGTATTGTTAGAGTCAGCAGCACCAGTGGCGTTTGTAGTTCCAATACCAACACTAGTTGTAGTGCTGATACCTGTATCGTTCGCAGAGAACTTACCACCAGCAACACCAGTTAGTGCTGAACCATCACCAGTGATAGTTCCAACTACAGTTAAGTTATTACCTACGGTGAAGTCACCAGGAGCATCTTTAAGTGCGGAAACATTAAATGCCTTATATGCGACTGCCTCTAAAACATCACCGTTTATTGCCCCACCACTTGATACAGTAAATGTAGATCCGTTATTGGCATCATAATCTTGACCCTCAATCTGCTTTGCACCGTTGAGATATAAGTCAAGATAACCTACAACGTATCCAGACGCGAAGGTAAACGTCGTTGTGATTCCAGTCGGTGAGAATGTCTGTCTAGCAACAACAACCGAGGAATCACTCGGTGCTCTTCCAATATATCCGTTTCTATCTGCCATATCAGGAGACTCCTGTCAGGATGCTGAGACTTGCGTCAATTGCGTCTGTCGTATCACAATAGATTCTTAATTCGTCTCCACTTTCTAATAGGGTCTTACCCGTATCAGAGATGACGAAAGAACTTCCAGCAGGAACTGGAATCTTACTTGCGAGTGCCACCGCACCAGTTGATGTAACACCAACACTGCTATCAAGAACCTCAAGGGTCAGATTGATAGAGTTATTTGTATTATTGGTGAATGTTCCACCAATAATAATACTCTTCGTGGCAGAAGGTGAGGTATATGCCGTCGTCGGTCCAAGGAATCTTACCGTCTGACTAGCCGCACTCGCGGTGTTCGTGGAGTTGTGATCAGTAAAGATCGTCGTTCCAGAGATCTGAGCAACTCTCGTTCCAGCAATGAAGTTGCCATTATCAACCAGATCGGAAACACCAATGCCAGTATTAGCAGTGACGGTAATCTGCGTGCTTCCTGCCGCAACCGTGCTACCACTATATGTGGTCACAATTCCCGCCGCTCTCACGACCTTATTTGAAAAAGCTTCTGCCATTGTTCTTTAAGTGTTATGAATATTTATTGAATTAACCGCCGAGAGCGATTACAAGACCAATCGATGCACCAGCCTGAACTGTGACCGTTGCGATTCCTGTTGTTACATCAACAGTATTTCCTGCGTTGGATGATTTAAAATCAACCATCGTAACGCCAGTTCCGATGAAGGTTCCTTCAGAACCAACACCAATTTGTCCAAGACCAGTGAATGATGTTGCGGTGATAACACCAGATACACTAATGTCACTAGCAACATAAAGTTGACCACCAACAGTGGTAATTCCACCACTACTTGCGAGAGTTGTAACACCAGCAACATTCAGAGTATCAGTGACCGTGAGGTCCTGCATGTTGGCATCATCAAATGTGATGTCATCAACAAACAGGTCACCCGTGATTCTCGCATCACCCTGAACATACAATGCCGTAGTGCCTGTGCTGACAGGACCACGAACATCTAATGTATATTCTGGCAGATCAGTTCGGATACCGACTGACCTTCCTGCTCCAGTGCTTGCGTCAGTTACAACAACAAAACCAGTGCCACCAGCACCAACCTTTAAATCACTTGAAAGTGTCGTAACACCAGTGACTCTTAAGTCAGTAGCACCAATGCCACCTAAAACATGGAGAGTATATGAGGGAACAGAAGTACCAACACCAACTCTACTATTAGTTGCATCCGCAAGTAATAGGTCGCTGTTGACCTCTAGCCCATTTTTGACTACAAAATTCTTATTGACAGCCATTAGGGTTCACTCTCCCCCCATAAATTTTAACTATTTATCAGGTTACGATTCTCAATATAACTTTGGCATTTTCTGTGCTTCCACCCAGGTCAGCATCAACAACAGTGACGGATCCATCAGTGTATCCTGATCCTCCTCCACCACCAGAGTTGCTTGTTCCACCATTACCACCAGTTGCTCCAGCACCACCATCACCACCACCAGAATCACCTCTACCATCAGTTTGGATAATGCTATATCCATCCTTATATCCTCTAGTGATAGATGCTGTGTTAGCAACTACAGTTCCATTGGAGATGCGTACTTGTCCTGTGGTTACATCTTCACAAGCAGTAAATCCTTGATCTCTCCAGTAGTCTCCTCTAGTACACTTGAGTGCTCTACCACCAGAAGGTGCTGTTGCTTTTGTATCAGGAGCAATAGCAGTTAGTGATGTTCTTGATCCGAAGATACCATCTGCTGGAAGTGTTCCTGCATCAAATGCTTCACCACCAACACCAGCACCACGACCACGACCACCCTCACCAGAAATACCAATTCCTCCACCAAAACCACCATTACCAGATCCACCAGCATCTCCACCACCACCAGAAGAGGCAATCAAAGTTGCTTTTCTGTATACAAATGGTGCGTTGACTGATGTTGAAAGACCCGCGATTACATACTCAACATTCTGTTCTATGGTAAATCTGACACGAGAGTATCCACCTTCTCCACCAGAGTAAGCACCATTGTCATATCCTTTTCCACCATAAAGATCCATCTCTACAGTTAAATCTTTATCTGGAGCATAGATGCTGTAGTAATTTGTAATTCTTGATTCAGCAGCATCACTTCCTGATGTGTAGAAAGTGTAATCACCATTAAAAAGATTGACTGATGATAATGTTGCAGTATTTGCGATACCGATTGCCTCAACATTTACATTATATTGATTAGCATCGGAAACTGCCACAAAGTTTACTGTATCACTTGTTAGTGGTGAGTTTGTGGCATCAGGTTGAGAAATTCTAACAGAAACAGTCTGAATACCAACACTATCAGAACTAATTGTCAGAGTCTCAGTTTTTGTTCCAGAAACCACATTAGTTACAGTTCTGGTTGTCGTAACACCCTCAATTTCTGTTGCTGTGGTGAACTTAAGATTAATGTAACCATCGCCATCATTATCCCACTGTGAATCTAGAGTTGCAACTGAACTTACATACTTTGAACCTGCACCTGATCCTCCACCTCCACCATTGCTATTATCTTCTCCATCACTTCCTCCGCCACCACCGGTGGCACCACCGCCGCCTCCACCGCCACCAGCACCATCACCCGATTTAGTTTGTCCAGATGAACCATCACTTATTGAAATAGATGTGGTCGCTGAAAAACCTCCAGCAGTTCCTCCACCACTTCCTCCGCGATTATGCGAACCACCTCCACCTCCACCGCCGCCTCCAGCGACAATGGTGTAAGAATCTGTTTCTGAATCAAAAACACCAGAGGCACCACCGCCTCCTCCACCACCACCAGACCAACCATTGTTTCCAGCACCACCACCATTACCACCATTTGCTACGGTGCTTGATCCACCCGTACCAAAAGCATTATTTCCACCACTTGTTCCGCCATTACCTCTATTTCCCACTCTCATTGTGAGAGTTCTAGCACCATCGGGATAGGTAAACTTCGCAGTTCTTCCATTGCCACCAGATCCACCTGAACCACCAGCATCAGATCCACCTCCACCACCTTTTCCACCTGCTACTGTGATTACAACATCTGTAGCATCAGAAGGGAGATCAATAGCATCGTTAGAAGTATATGTAATATCTACATCAGTGGCAACAGTTGTCGTCTCAACTGTTCCGTCATCAATGTCCTCTCCTTGAAGTGCCCATTGATATGATAATTCTGTGGTGTAGGAGGAATCAGTTAAATCTGCGTCCACGGTGAACGTGGTATTTGTATCAATAAGTGCTTGTCTATTTGATGGTTGAGCAATGATCTCAATCAGAGGATCAATAATAACTGTTGCTGTATCAGAATCTAGAGGATCATTAACCGCATTACCCGTTGTTCTTTGAGCAGGTTGATAGTCTGCTCTTAAGAAAAATTGTCTCCCATTATCTCCTGGTGTGGAGAGATTGGATAACGTAATCGTAGTGGTTGCTGACCCAGTGATGTTATCACCATTTGACACAGCACCCTCACCTACCTCATACCATTGATATGAAATAGAACCATCATTTTCTGCAGCGTTTGGAAACTCTGCTGTAGCAATACCAGAGAGAGTTACAGAACCACCATTAGTGGTTCCGACTCCGACTGGATTTGTTGAGAATCCCAAGATTGGACCATTGAGGTCCAACTTGGTAGGAATAAGGCGGAAAAAATCCTGATCGCTCATGAGAAGTTCTGACCTCCAACGACGCCATACAGACCGACTGATGCTAGGTTGTCACCATCAAATGTCTTGAACGAGTAGATATCTGTCGCGTCTGCTGTCGGCGTAACTATCGGCGCGAGTCCACCTGGCCAATACACTGGGATGTCAGCACCACCAGATGTCTTAAATGTATCTATACCAACCGCGACTGCGGAACTTCCTTGCGTTAACTTAATAGTGAACGATGAAGATCCAGTAGGTGGATTGGATACGGTGAACTGCGTGATCGCACTTGTTGCGGTACAGATGAAAGACTGTGCGTTGGACAAATCAATCGTGACAACACCAGATACAACAGTGGCAACACCGACAGTTTCAGAGTAAGTCTTGAACCGTGAGTGTCCATCAACCTGCAGATCAACGGTTGGTGATGTGGTTCCGATACCGACCGAACCAATACCAGTGATTGTAAGTAGAGTTGTAGTTCCACTTCCAACCTGGAATGATTGTACTGGATTTGTGGTTCCGATGCCAACAGAGGATGCGCGAATGACACCCGAAGAAACATTCTCAATGTTGTAAGAACCAAGTGCGGTCAGAGCACCACCAACAAATACATTAGCAGCAGTCGTAAGACCAATAAATCTAGAATCACCATTGACTTGGAATGCGGTTGAACCCATTCCAACCAAACCAACCTCAAGGTTGTACTTAGGAACAGATGTGCCGACACCAACAACACCAAGTGCTGTGTCGTAGATGCCACCAGTGATTTGTGTCCATCCAGTCGCACTCGCATTCAGGTTTGTAAGTTCAGAACCATCACCAATAAAGTAAGATGCCGTCATGTATCCCACCACATTGGCATTACCAATCAAGTGGAGTTTGTACTCATTTGCTGTGGTTCCAATACCAACACCAACCGCATCAACGGTGAACTGAGTGGTTCCAGAACCAACCTTCAGTTTGGTGGTAGTTCCACCATCTGGGTTTGGTGAGGTGGTTCCAATACCAACAGCATCATAGAGACCAACTAGACCTTGATCTTCCAGAGACAAACTAATTGTGCCGAAACGATACCAGTCATTATCAGTGGTGTAAATCCAACCAGAGTTACCACCCTTAGAAGGTCTTGCCTGGAATACAATGTCGCCAGGGTTACCTGCTGTGGTTGGAGTTGCAATACCAACTGTATACTTTCTAGATACAGTTGCCGAACCCTGTAGGAACAGAGAGTCCATCTCAACACCCTTACTTGAGAGTGAGGTGACTTTCTCGTTGAAGATTACAGGACCGTTGAACTCAGAGGTTGCCTTGTTATCAGATCCACCCTCAACAATAACGGAGCGAGAGAATCTTCCTTCCAGAGGACTGACGACATTGATACTAGAATTGTTACCGATGTCTTCACCAGTTACTGTCTGAACCGGAGTATCAAAGATCTCCTCTACACCAGTCAGTGTGCTGAGTTTTCTGTTACCGGAGAATGAAATACCCTTATCGTTCATTCCAGTGAAGAAGTTCACACCACCATCTTGCTTGGTGGATTGTGAAAGAATTTCTTCCTTACCAGAAATCGCACGATTCTGCTTCTGTGGCAGAGCAGTTGAGTAATTACCAGGACCAAATCCAACATACTCAAATGTATGTCCAGATGCTCTGTTGATTGAGTGTCTTCTCAATTCAACAGGATCAACTCTAACTCTTCTAACAACAGAGTTAATATCGTGTGCTGCTGCCTTGGTTCCAAGAACACCACGGAAGACAGACAGTGGGTTGGTTCCGGTGTTGGTTGTCTTAACACGAACCAACTCATCATCAACCATCAGATAATCACCAATTTCAACATCCAGTGAGGACAGATCAGTCAAACTGACATTTGCTGTGGTTGCGTTATCAACGTTCGCAGCAAGAGTTGTGGTGATGCCAGTGTAAGAAGGAATCATTCTTCCGTTCAGGCTCTCATCATCAATGGTCAGAGCACCATCGGTAGAGGAATAACCTTCACGATAACCGAACATTGTGCCAGACATTGTTGGTGTTGTAGTTCCGGTTCCAACATTGACTGAGAATGAAGTCAGACTGAGGTTCTCTTTAACAATGAAGTCTCCATTGTAAAGTGCTTGATCCGCACCAGTAAATCTGACCTTACTATTGACTTTCAGTCCATGGCGGTTAGAAGTCGTGACTGTGGCAATACCACCACTATTATTATAGGTTAGAGTGGAGATGCGAAGTGCTTCACCAGTCAGATAGAAGTATGCTCCAGTCGAGTTGGTCGCACCAATTCCTGCCGTGGATATACCTGTAATAGTGCTCGCCGCGGCCACTGTAACTGTTGTTGCTGCTCCAATGTTGACGCCAGTAATGCGATACAGATCATTATAGTTCTGAAGAGACTCTGATTTAATGCCAATAATACGAATCGCATCGCCTACATTATCATAAATCGCAGATACTTGGACAACTGCTTGTGAATATCCAGATGTGGTAGCAACACCAACAACTGCCATCGTGTTACCAACACCATAGGCAGAACCACCATCCATGATATTAACACTGGTGATTGTTCCACCAGAGTCAAAAGTAATCTTGGCAGTTGCGTGCTGACCAGGTGTGGAATCTCCAATAGCAACCAATCTTGCGTTGTAGAGGTCACCAGCAGAACCAGAACCATATCCAGCACCACCAGAAACAATGGAAACTGAAGTAACTCTGTTCAGACCATGATCAATCGTGGTCGTAATGGTATGTGCCAGACCAGTAGAAGCAATGTTAGTAATACCAACACCAACATCAGTGTCACGGAAATACTTATCAACCGTCTCTTTGGTGATGCTATTTCTTACATCATTGACGACAACATCACCAATCAGTGATGGAGAAGCAAAACATTTTGCTGCTGCTGGATCACCAACTGGATTGTCTCTGTTTGTTTGTGGGAAGAGTTCCTTAACAGGTTGAGAGAACTTCTCACCAGTAAATGGTGAAATAGTTGGGGAGTTGGTGGAGTTCAGCAGAGTGATATAGTAAATACCATCTTGCTCACCAGAGATATAAGGTTGTACCTCGGAGTGATTATAAACATAGAAGGTATTGTTCAGTCTCTTCTTCTTAAAGTATGGAAGAGATGTAGTTCTGGATGAAGTATCGTTGGAGAAAGTTCCAGGATCAGTGGTCAGACCAACAGTAAATGACTTAGCACTGCTGATGCCAATGACTTGATACGATCTGTTGAAACCAGTATTAGCAGTACCAGTAGTATTAGCAGTACTCTTAATATTGACCAGTTCTACTTCAGAACCTGTGGTCAGATTGTGAGGACGCTCTGTGAAGATCTTAACATTAGAACCATCCCATGTCGCATCAGAGATGAAACGGAAGTTTCTCTGTTGATTGACATTGGTGATTGACCCACTACCAAAGTAGGTTTGGACTTCTGCGTCTGTCGAACCAATTGATGTATTAGACTCTTGGAGAATAAATCCATCAGTGGGTGGTCTTGCTACTGCTCCACCGGCAGAGGATGGAATGACATATCTCGCACGATACAGAGTATCAGAAGAATTTCTTCTATCAGACTTTCTGTTTACAAACGCTCTAGGTGTTGCTGCTCCAAGTCCTGTTGATCCAAGACCAACAATGGTAGAGTAGATGTTGTTCTCTGTTGATGCAGAAGAAACATTGATATACCACTGAGCATTTGTGCTATCATACTGAACTGGGTGACCCAGGTCTCCAGCAACCTTGTCAGATACTCTAGATACAATCTTCAGAACACCACCCTTCTCGTTGATGGCAACTGGATTGTTGTTTTGTGCATCTGTAAGAGTCTTCGCAATCTTGATATTGGTATTGGTGGAAATACCAGTTCCTTCAGTGATGGCAAAATATACAGTATTAGGTGTAATACCATCAGGTAGGTGCCCATCATCACTTAAAATACGAATTGATTCACCATTCAGGAAACTATGTGTTCCAGTGAAGGTGATGACATTTGCTGTTCCACCAGCACTATAAGTGCCTACACTATTAATACCAGCAACACTTCGGTTGACTGTAAATAATTTCTCTCCACTCAACTCAGAGTCAGGCATTACGATTCTTGCCGTGTACTCAGTTGTTGATGTTCCGTAGGAAACAAGAACTCTCAGAGTATCATTGGTTCTAGCACCAATGCGATATCCCTGAAGGACAGTCTCTGGTTTTACATCAGCATTGGTCTGACCTTGTAAGAACAAATGACCAGTAGAACCAACACCAGTCAGTGCTTGTGTCTTATTAACGTCAATAGACTGGAATTCAATCGCAGTCTCTGTCAGAGGAACTTCTTTTGGTGGAATGATGTGAGTAATGTATCCAACATCATCCTGAGCAAATGCATCACTTCTAAATCCTTTCGCAACCAGTGCTCTTGAACCAAAGTTGGAGTTAGAGTTGGTGATAGCAATGTCAGCACCACTCTCAGCAAGGAACTGCTCGGCATATCCAATCGCAAAGATCGAAACTGCCTGAATGACTGCCTTATTGCTTACCTTAATATGGAAGTTTTCATACGTGGGTTTGTAGACTGCTCTTGAGTCCGTGCTGATTGCCTCGTTACCAGCAACACTGCTATCATCCCATGCTCCAGTGGTGCTGTTATACTTAACAAAAGCATTGTCATCTTTCTGAAGACCAATACCAGTGTATTGTGCCACAACCATGGACTTAAATCCATCTGCTTTTGATCCGTCAGCGTGCATACCACACATGCCATAGACAGAGCGCAGAGAGCAGTTGAAGATGTAAGGTGATGCTGATGTGACTGTATCTGAGACCAGAGCAAGAGTTGCTCCAGTTGCGGATGGAAGTGCTGAGGTAGGAGCAGACTGAACTTTGTAGATAATCTGCGTGCTACTCAGTTTTTCATTAACAACATGTTGTCCGTTGTATCCAGCAGCAGTAATACCAGAAATACGGAATGGAGTGTCAACATCCAGTCCAGGAACAGCAGTTGTGGTTGTGACGGTGATACTTGTAGTAGAGGTAGTTCCGTCTCCTGCCTTGATGCTGGAAATACCGATGGATTCGCCTGTTGAACCAACAATTCTGAATTCGTCGATTTTTGGTTCGATGTCCAAAGAGGTAGATGGATAATCTGGTTCAATAGCACGACCAGAAGATGATCCATAGACCAAACTGACTTTTTCATAATACATCTGCAGGTCAGTTCTGTCTGCAGTAAAGGTTTGGAAGGCATCATTGATGCTGACATTATTTGTGCCATCAGCATACTCAAATACCGTCAGTTTATGATGTGAAAAGTTGGGAACGGACGTGTTTGATGTATAATCAGTATATACGATACCATTTGGATCAGCATCAAAGATACTAAACTGACCAAAGTAGCAACCACCAGTTACACGGAAGATTGTGGATCTCTCAATATTGCCGTTTGTAGGACTTGGGATGTATTTGGGGCGAATCTTGGTTTTACGGACATCGACACCAACCAGTGAGGTGCCTCTAGGGATGATTACGCCACCATTTACACTATTAAGCTTAAAGAGGTTATTATCTGCGGACGCAAGGTCAAGATTAGTGCTTAGGTCAAAAGCAGGAAGGTTGTCTGAGGTAGTTCCGTTTCGTAGTCTATAATTATTCGTTCCATCTGGGATAAAACCAGGACGATTATCAATTACGTGCTCACCAGGATAAACCTGGATCGTAGTTTGAGCAAATCTATCATTATTCAAACCGCTCTGATATGAAAACCTAGCTGCTTCCAGTAATGCACGCTGAATCGTCTTAAAGGGACGGGTCAGTGAATTACCCTGGTTTTCAATACTATCAGTTGCGTCAATGTCGTTGGGATTTACATAAAGTATAGTTCCACGAGTTGATTTCAGAAAATTATCTAATCTGGAGAGACCCATCTTATTAATGCTTATAGTCCGTTAGATTATTTATCATAAGAAAAAAGGGCAACCCTATATAGGGTCACCCTTCTAGCACTTCCTTCACACACTAATATATTACTTCTCTTTCAGTTCATTGTCAAGT
>Ga0208666_1001411_pt1 | contig 10710 bp, 9 predicted proteins | sample 5B_taG_FD_184078 | JGI IMG/M metagenome (GOLD analysis project Ga0208666, IMG submission 184078) | Marine viral communities from the Subarctic Pacific Ocean - 5B_ETSP_OMZ_AT15132_CsCl metaG (SPAdes) (version 2) | ecosystem: Environmental > Aquatic > Marine > Oceanic | place: Pacific Ocean...
TTGAGATATAAAGTCTGGTATAAATCTTCTTATCTTCATTATAAACTCACCATCTCCTCTAAGGTCTGCACCCCCTGTTGTTTGACCTAATGCACTTCTCCTTTGACTTATATCAAAATCTCCCGATTCAATACTTGCAACAATTGCTGTAGTTGCACCACCTTTAACTTGATCTGTCCCTGTTTCGTGTTCATAGTATATTGTAGAACCTTCGGTGTTGCCAACTACATCAAAAGATGTATCCACAGCTGCACTATATTCTAAAGCATGTGGATTACCAAATACTGCAGAGTCTTCCCACATAGTTCTAGCTAGTGTTCCATTTGTCCAAACAGGTCTTTTTGGAGATGAATCAAAATAATTATATGAAACCATTCTATTAACAACACTAGATCCTGTTGTTGGATAAAACCACATAACTTCACCAAACAAATTATTTAATCCTGCTGACACCATTTGATTACCAGATTCTAAATTTATATTATCATAAACATGATCTTCTACTAAACATGGTAGTGATTCTAGTTTACCAGCATATCTAAAGAAACCATTTTCCGACATCCAGTAAGCTGCACCATCAACCTCAACACATGCATTCTGTCCAACAAGTCCACAGTTAGTTCCAACCTGTGCAAACGCAAAGGTAAATGGTTGTCCAACAAAACGTTGTGTGAATAAAGCTGTATCAGTCCAAATAAGAATTGAGTCTCTACCTCTTATTGCTCCTCTAATTTGTGATCCATCAGCTAGTCTTTGTGTACCAGCTGTGTTGGTTGCTGTAGGTGTGTAAGTATTTATATCTTCTTGATCTGAGAATCTAACAAACATATCATCCTGTGTTGAAGGTGTTCCAATAGTTGTCTCTGTTCCAAAAAATACTAAGTGTCTATCCGGTGTAGATACTAACATATGTCTTGATGCTGTAGGTGCACCAGTTATAATTGTTGCTCTATTATCTGTTGCATTTGTTGCTGCAGAGTTCCATTCAAATACAGCACTGTCATGAATTAAACAAATAGCTTTGTCACCAAAATTATCTAATGACCACATACCAGGTTCCAATACTAAATCACCTGATGCGGCCTCACCCCATGCTACAAAGTTTGTTGTGCTAGTAACTGCATCACCACCATTATGTGATGCTGCTGTTGTTCCTCGAACACCTCTTGTAACACCAGTAAGTTCATTACTTGTTATACCTGTATAAGATATTTCCTCACTGTTTATTTTTATAAAATTTGTACCTGAGTCTGGAAATTGAGATACGTCTCCTAATATAATTCCTGTTGTAACAGAACTATTAATACCATTAGTTAATGTTGTACTAGGTTCTCCTGCTACTTCACCACCCCAAGATCCAAGAGACCAACCAAAACCTTGTGCTTGTACAGCTGGTCCTACAGGATAATAATGTTGTACTCTTACGCCACCTGATGTTGTTGCACCAGATCCTGATTCGTTTGATGCCATGGTAATAGTAATAGTTGTTGAAGATGGCACTGTTGTTACCATAAATTTTTTATCGTTAAAATCTGCAGCTGCAAAATCAGAATTAGTTATAGCAGAAAAATTATCTAATAGAATTATGTCTTGTGCGGATATACCATGATCACTACCAAACGTTATTGTAACAGTTGATGATCCGTTAGTTGTGCTAAATGCACTTGTAAGAGTTGTTGTAGTTTTGATAGGATGTATGTCATAAAATACACCACCTGAATATGCATATAAAATTCTGTTAGTACCAATGATTGCATATTTTCTAGCTAGACTATTTACGAAATGATGAAGACCTCTACCTGCACCAGTTAATTTGTCATCTCCAAGTTGTTTCCAACCACCTATTTTTTCTGGTGTACCATATCTAAACCTAACATTATCACAGTCTATCCACTGTGATTCTGCTCCAGTAGCTGTAACTTGTTTATTAATTCCAGGTGCAAACCCTATCTTCTGTAACATAGATCTCCAGATTATATTAGATTGCGTTGTATATCAACGAGTTTTGGGTATACCCAACATAGGTCTTTTATCATACAAATTGGTTTTTGCAAACCTTCCATCTGCATGATTATAATGTAAAAACACTTGACCACACAATTTACCTTGAAAAGGCTCTCTCCAATGCTCTAACTCACAACCAGAGTAAATAAGCATATCTCCTGGTTTTAAGTCTACTTTTACCCCTTTGGGTGCACCTGGCTTATGTATACCTTTATACTCATCTATGACGTTGTTAGACCCTGTAGGATCGATAAATATAGGCCAAGGATCACCACCTAGGTTTAATGTTGTAGATATTTCACAACTAGGTCTATCTTTGTGTCTTTTTAATATATTACCTTTTCTATAGAGTCTTGTGTAAGAATACGTAGGTACTAACTTAAGTCCTGTTTTCTTTTGCATCACAGCTATAGTTTTAACTAATAATGTCTCCATAAGTCTATCACTATATTTAGCATAAGAGTTAGGAACTTGCGGGTCATTAAAATTACCAACTAAAGAATTACCAGCGTGTGTTACACTATTTTGTAACATCCAATGGTCTGCTTCTGCAGATATTTGTAAATACCTGTAAGCTATATCGGCTACTTCTTTAGATATAGTATTACGTAAAACTTGATATTTATTTTTTTTAAAACTCATAGTTGTATAAAGTTATAAGATACAGATATTCTCCAGTTCTTTTCTCCTTTTTCTGTATTCATATTTATATCAACACCATGAGGAAGCCAAGATGGAAAAAATATCATTCTGCCTTCAATAGGTTTGTAAGCACAAACTCTCCACAATGCTTCTGGCATTCCTTCAACTCTTCTTGGCATATGAGTATTAGGTCCTGGTCTAGGATCTTCTAAAAATAATTCACCTGAATTTTTTGGTACTTTAATATAATATACACCTGACCACATTGAGTTAGGATGAGTGTGAGTTTTGTTATAACTATAAGTAGGATTAATATTAGCCCACATATTACCAAGTCCTAGTTTACCTTCTATTCCATAATCTTTATTACACTCTTCAGCCATTTTAAATAATTCATTAATAAGTGGTTTATACTCTTTTCGTTTATCCATATCAGTTGGACTATGCCAACCAAAACCAGAGTTTGTTTTCTTTTCTCCTTTAGGTTCTGCTTTACGCCACTTCTTTATTTCTTTAAATAAATATTGATTAAGTTCTTTAGCATTAGGTATATCTTTAAAATATACAGGAGTTGGAAATAATATTTTTCTTTGTAATTTCATTTAAAGGGTGGCCCTCCAAACCACATAACTAATGATTTTCTGACCCCTTTTTTAACAGGTGCAACTTTGTGTCTTAAAAATGATGCAAAGAATATTGCTTGTCCTTGTTTCAAGGGCACTGATTTTTGATCACCTGTATCTGCAAATAAAAGGTCTCCACCTGTAAACTCTGATGGATCTGATAACAAACAAGTCATAGATATTTTACGTATTGGATTTTGACCTTGTTGACCGAAAGCATTTAGATCCATATGCCAATCATAAAAACCTTTCTTAGGATATACGGTAAATTGTGCAGGTTCCGTGAGTCGTACACCATCAAAATAGAAATGATTTAAATTTACAATAGATAATTGATTTTCAATAATTTTATACATCTGTGGTAATTTATCAAAAGGTATCCAAGATATAGTTGTAATTCTTTTTTTAGTATCATGTTTACCTTCTTCTCCTCCACCTACTTTTGCTTGCTCTGGTGCACACTGATGACCTGCATCAATAATCATCTTACATTGTTCTGGTGTAAACATCGGTTGTGTTGTTGTAGCAACATAAGATTGCCATCTAGGCATTCGTGGTATCATTCGTTTTGCCCTGATCCAGTTCTTGAAGATACAGGATTGTAATCAACATCAACATTACAAACTAATGTTCTTCTTTTTTCTTTGGTTCCGTTAAACGGATATACGCAGTGTCTCATATCATAAGGGAAAACATAAAAGTCTCCTATCTTCATATTTGGTGAATAATCTGTTTTAGAAAACTGACCGTTGGCTGCTCCAATAATTTGAAGTCTACCATTCATAGGTTTTGATTCTGCTGAATATTCAACACCTGTTTCTTTTGGTAGTTTTAAAATCATTACAGAAGATAAACCTGTATACAATTTACCTTGATGAATATGCACTGGATTATATTCATGTGCTTTCATTTCATTAACCCAAATAGAATTTATATTCTTTTGTGTTTGACCTATCTTATTCCAATCTGTGTAATGATCAAAGACGGTATGAAACCACTTCAATATATCTTGTGGTAAAAAACTATGCTGGTGCATCTTATCATTGTTAGGACCTGAATAATATAAAGATACTTCGTCTTCTATTTTACCCACTAATTGTTTGTTAGCTTTTGGTAATTGTTTCTTTTGTTGTTCGTAGATTTCATTAAGACCTACAAAAATTTCTAAAGGGACTTGATATTTTAAAACAGTTTGCCCTAGATAGACAAAGTCGAACTTCATTTTAATTTCTTAGTTTTTTTACTATCTAAAGATAGTGTTTTTTCGTCAAGGCCTTTCTTTAAAGCCTCTAGTTGACCTAGTATATTAAACACTTCAGGTTGTGTTGTACCAGGAGTTATTGTTTCTTTTTGTCTTTCAAATCTTAATAGATAAGATTTAGCTTGGTGTGTGTTTACATCTTCATCATCAAACGAACCATCATGAAATTCTTTTTTAAGTTTGGACCAAGTCGCAACCTCTCTCATTCTATGTTTGGCGACTAATTCCATCTGTGCTTTACCATATAGTTTTTCTTCTAACTCAACCTGTTTAAGTTCTTTCTCTAATGGATCTTTTTCTTTTCTAATATCTCTCTGTAGTTTCTTTATCTCAACCTCATTTTTTCTTGCATCAAAAGATAGATGCACCAAGTTTTCAAAGTGTGTGTTCTGTTCTCTGACAGACTGCCAATACTTTGCAGCTTTGGTTGGATATTTATTATCAGATAATACAGAAAACCTCATTTCTGTTTCTGTACGAAACATTTGTTTCTTCATCCAAGTGTCTTGGAGTTCAGGTATTAATTTCTTAAAACTTTTAACATCATCCTTATCTAATATATTAGTTAAATACTTAGACTCGGTTTCTAGTTTAGTTGCAATATTACGTTTTTCTTTTGACATTTTTCTCCTTTATTATTTCTAATCTTTTTATATACCTTTTTATATAAAGGTCAAGTCTACGATATGGTTACTGTAGATAACGCGTTATCTACTGTCCATTCTTCTGTTCCTGTAGTTGGAGAGCCTCCTGCTGCAAAAGCAGAAACTGAGCTTTGTGTCGAAGGAGCAAATCTAGTTTTTGCTGTTGATAAATCATTTACTTCAGTAAAACTTGAACCATTCCAAGATTCAGTTTTTGCACTTGAACCACCACCAAAAGCTATGGCACCTGAAGCAATACCTGATCCACTTAATCCTGATCTTGCAGTATTCAAATCACCAACTTCAGTCCATGAGGTTCCATCCCAAGATTCATTTTTTGCTTGTGCTGATGGAGTGTACCCTCCAAAATATAAACCTGAAGAATTAGAAGAACCCGCAGCTCCTCCATCTGCTCTTGAAGTATTTAATTCAGCTATTTCCGTCCAAGAAGATCCATTCCAAGATTCTATAGATGCAGATATAGGTGGAACAAATCCTCCACATAAAACAGAAGATGTATAAGTTCCAAAAGCACTTGCATTAAATCTTGCTGTATTTACATCTGCAACCTCTGTCCAAGAACTTCCATTCCATGATTCAGTATTTGCAAGTGAAGTTGTTGAATATCCACTAATAAATAAAGATGCAGGGGCTGTAGCTCCTACACCAGCTCCATCATATCTTCCAGTATTTACATCTGTAATTTCAGTCCAAGAAGAACCATTATATTGTTCAACATTAGTTATAGGTGAAGGCACTGGATCGCCACTAATTGCTAAACCTGATGTTTGTGTTCCGCTACCTGCAGCTCCAACTGCTCTAGCTGTATTTAAATTACCACCAGCTGCCCATGTTGCACTTGGTATCCCAGCCGCTTTTCCAAAAGCTTTTAACCCTGTGCCTCCAGATAAAAATATAGAACCTTCTGTTAAGATAGCTGCTGTTACTGGTGCTGATGTAAATTCTTCTGTAGCTGATTGATAACCAGGTGGAGCTTGTCCTCCACTAGCAAGACCTGCTGATACAGTTCCTTGACCATTTAAAGTTTGTCTAGCTGTAGCTAAATCTGCTACTTCTGTCCAACTAGTTCCATTCCATGCTTCTGTTAGACCTTTACTTGTCACTGGATCCATAGGAAAAGCTCCTCCAAATACGATTGCTGACGTTGTTGTTCCTGCTGAAGCTGCTGCACCTCTTGAAGAGTTAACATCTGCGATTTCTGTCCAGCTAGATCCATTCCATTGTTCAACGTTTGCATATAAAGTTGAACCAGGACCACTTGATCCTGTTATTACTAAAGCTGCTGTAGAGGTTCCTGTTCCTGAAATTGCTGCTCTTGCTTGATTTAAATCTGCTACTTCAGTCCACGATGAACCATTCCAAGATTCTGTTACTGCTGTATCTCCAGTTGAAGACTCTCCACCAAATATTAAACCAGCTGGTAAAGTACCTGCTGATGCAGCAATTGCTCTGCCTGTATTAATTTCATTAACTTCTGTCCAACTTGATCCATCCCAAGTTTCGTTAAGAGTTGATGCACTAGGACCACCAGCACAAAAAGCTGCTGTAGAAGTTCCTGCTCCTGCTGTAGCATTTCTAGCTGTATTTAAATCATTAACTTCAGTCCAACTTGATCCATTATATTGTTCAGTATTTGCTTTAGGATTTCCATCATATCCACTAAAAACTATTGCTGCTGTTTGAGTTCCAGCACCACCTTCATAAAGTCTTCTAGCCGTATTCATATTACCACCAGATGCCCATGATCCTCCAGCTGCTCCTCCAACAACCGGATCGCTGTCTAATGTTTGTATTGTTACGCCTTTTATTTCCTTATACGTCGCCATAATTAACTCGCTGTAATTGTTTTGTTACTTAAACCTGCTACAAATTCTTCTACTCCTGCACCAGGGGAACCTCCACCATAAGCTAAACCAGCTACGGCTCCTGTACCAGCACCACCCAAAGTATTTCTTGCAGTTCCTAAATCATTGACTTCAGTCCACGAGGAACCATTGAAAAATTCACAATTTGCAATTTGTCCAGGCGAAGATTGACCACCAAAAGATAGAGCACTGCTAACTGCTCCACATCCTGCACCATAAACTTTTGCTTGGTTCATATCACCTATTTCTGTCCAACTAGAACCATCCCATTTTTCATTTTTAGTTACACCCGCTGGTTCAGGACTACCACCAAAAAATATACAATCTGTATATGAATTTGCAGCACCAGCACCTGCATATCTACCTGAATTAACTTCTGCGATTTCTGTCCATGCGGATCCATTCCATTGCTCAACATTTGAAGTTCCAGGAGAACCTGCAACTATTAAGGCAGCAGTTTGACTACCTAATCCAACACAAGAATTTCTAGCTGTGTTTATTTCAGAAACATCAGTCCAATTCGTGCCATTCCAACTTTCTGAATGTGTAGTATTTTGACCAGGTGGATGTTCATAGCCTCCTCCCATAATCATTGCAGTAGTAGTTCCTGCTACACCACCAGAACTTCTTGCTTCGTTTAAATCATTTAATTCAGTCCAAGTTGAACCATTGTATAATTCGTTATTAGCAACTGATGTCGGGAAATTACCTCCTACACACAAAGCTGCTGTTTGAGATCCAGAAGGACCATACATATTATTATTTCGAGCAGTATTTAAACTAGTAGCACTAGCCCATGTTGCAGCGGGTATGTCTTTTATCGTTTCTTTAAAAGTATTTGTTGTTGAATTAAAAAATAATTGTCCTTCATGTATTTGATTAAATACTGCGGGTGCTGTCCATTCTTCAGTATTGCCAACAATTGAAGGAGAAACGCCTCCTGCCCATATTGCATCAGCTTCTCCTAATCCTGATGGTCCACGACAACCATTATATCTTGCTGTAGATAAATCACTTACTTCAGTCCAACTACTTCCATCAAATGCCTCAGTATTTGCAACCACAGTTGTAGTATAACCACCAAATCCCAAAACATCAGTTGATGCTCTTCCTGCACTTCCTATATCTTCTGCTCTAGTAGTGTTCATGTCTCCAGTTTCAGTCCATGATGAACCATTCCAAATTTCTGTATTTGATGTTTTTGAACCAGGTGGATATGCATAACCACCAAATAAAACTGCATCAGTATATGCACCTGCACCACCACCTTGTGCTCTTGCAGTGTTTACCTCTGCGACTTCAGTCCAACTAGAACCATTCCAAGACTCAACTAAACCATGAGTTGGAGTCGGAGAGCCAGTAAAAAGTAAGGCTGCTGTTTGTATTCCAGCGCTACTACCTGAACTTCTTGCTGTATTAACATCTGCAATTTCTGTCCAGGAACTTCCATCCCAAGATTCATTTTTATTTGTTACTGATCCTGGAGGTTGGTATCCAGCTATAGCTAATGCAGATGTATTTGAAACACCTGCTGACATTAAACTTCTTCTAGCTGAATTTATATCTGCCACTTCAGTAAATGATGAGCCATTATAAGATTCATTAGTTGCAGAAAAACCAGAACCAGGATATCCTCCAAAAACTAAAGCACTTGTGGTAGTGCCTGTGCCTCCTGATCCAGACCTAGCTGTATTTAATGATCCACCACTAGCCCACGAGCCACCTGCTGCTTGACTAGCAATAGTGTCCGTTGACAGTGTTTGAACTGTAAATCCTTTTATATCCGAATAATTTGCCATAGGCTAAAGACTATGGAAGATTATATACTACTGGTCTAGATTGTAGCTCTTTTTCTTCAGCTGACAATGCATCGTATGCAGTTTGTGCTGCTTCGATTTCACCAGTAACGATAGCTTGTGCTTCTTCTTTTGTTTTAATTGCACCTGCTACTTTACCGATCCATTGATCACCGTAAAGATTATCGCCTACAACCCATACTTCGCCAGGATGACCTGATAGATGAAAATGTCTTCTCTCTTCGTGAGTGAAAAAGTTTTTACCCCAGTTAGTCGCTGTACAGTATTTATATGCCATAGTTGCTTCCTCCTTTTTCTTGTTTATAAATCATTATTAACTTGTTGTCACCGTTTTAATTTGAAAATCTGCTGCAGTCCATTCTTCTGTATTATTTGAATAGCCAGGAGATGGTGGATATCCACCATAAAGTATAGTTGATGTATTTGAACCTGTTGATCCCCCTGTATTCGCATCATATCTAGCCGTAGCTAAATCAGCCACTTCTGTCCAACTTGTGCCATCAAACGCTTCAGTTTTAGCACTAGGACCTGAGCCTCCCATGCATATAGCATTAGTTGTTATTCCTGATGAAATAGTTTGTCTAGCAGTGTTTATATCTGCATTCTCAGTCCAAGATGTACCATCCCAATTTTCATAACTTGAAACATTTGATCCATCATACCCACCAACTAGAATCGCATCTGTAGATGTTCCTCCACCTGTTACATAACCTCTACCTTCGTTTAAGTTATTAACCTCAGTCCATGAAGTTCCATCCCATGATTCAGTATTTGCAATATAACTTGTGCCCATTCTTCCAGCATAAGCTAAAGCTGCTGTGTGTGTTGTACCTGCACCACCATGAGATCTTCTAGCTGTGCTTAAATCATTTACTTCTGTCCAAGAGCTTCCATTCCAATACTCTGTGTTAAGTATAGGATTAGTAGAAGATGGATAAGCACCACCATAAAGTAAAGCAGATGTTTGAACTCCCGAAGCTTCAGCTAACCATCTTTGTTGATTTATATCAGTTGTCTCTGTCCAACTTGTTCCATCGTATTGTTCATGATTGGTTACTCCAGTTGTTAAAGCCGGACCTGGTCCTGGTGTTGTTCTGCCGCCTGCTTTTCCTGTAGCTGATTGAGTTCCATAACCGGCATAAGAGTCTCCGGCTAAATTTGTGTTCCCACCAGATGACCAACTTCCTAAAGGCGCTCCACCAGAATTTATAGTTCTAAATTGTCCTGTTGATGAGTTATAATAAAAGTCTCCAGTTTGTACCTCAGTTGGACTTGGATCCTCTGTACGGGTTTGAACTTGAAACCCCTTTATACCTTTATACTCAGACATTATTATTTATCCTTTAATAGCCAACCTTGAGTCGAGTCTACGTAAACCAATGTGAAACCAGCTCTCTCGGTTGACACTGTTAAATCTGCTGCAGAACCCTGTATGTTGTGTGAGTTTCTTCCTATTGTTATATTATTTGTGTCCGCTGTTCCAGCATAGTCAATAACTGATACTTCATCACCTTGTGTTGCTGATGATGGTAAAGTCATTGTGATAGCACCCGATGTTGTGTTAACAAAATAACCTTCACCTGCAACCATAGTTGTATTAGATGTCTTAACAGCTTGCCAAGACGTTCCTCCAGATACTTCAGCAAAAGATAACTGACCAACGCCCGTGGTTCCTGAACCAGTAACTGATGCAACTTTTAAAAATCTATCCGCTGTAACGTTACCTGTAGGGAATTTTAATGTGTAAGATTGTGAACTTGAGTGGGCCGGACTTTGAAGTTTAATTCCGTGGGAGTTGGACTCACAATTTAAAACTAGTGTTCCAGGGTTTGT
>Ga0208666_1001414_pt1 | contig 10708 bp, 6 predicted proteins | sample 5B_taG_FD_184078 | JGI IMG/M metagenome (GOLD analysis project Ga0208666, IMG submission 184078) | Marine viral communities from the Subarctic Pacific Ocean - 5B_ETSP_OMZ_AT15132_CsCl metaG (SPAdes) (version 2) | ecosystem: Environmental > Aquatic > Marine > Oceanic | place: Pacific Ocean...
AAAGGATTAAAATGTTAAAAGACTTATCAAAAAATTATAACGAGGATCAGACACAACTGGTCACACAAGACATAGATATTCAGCTACCAATGTCAAAGCCTGAATACAAATCTATGTTGGCTAATATCAAAGATCATGCTCCTGCTATACGACAAGCATCAAGCAACTTCTATAAGTCTCACTCACAGATGATGAGTGTAACACTGGATGTTACAGCTATCACACCTATACGTTCTATCAAGCACAGTCTAGCTGAGATAGAGAAGACTAAGGCTGCACTACAAGAGTCCTACTTTAAGATGAAGAAGGATGAAGTAAAACTAAAGAAGCTAGAACGTAAGCTACTAGAAGAAACTGACCCACTAGAGCAAGAGATGCTAGAGATAAAGATAACAGAGAAGCAAGCACAAGCTGCAAGCTCTCGTGGTTATGTTGAGGGTGCAGTACGTAAGTTAAACTTCTTTACGAACCAGTACGACAACCTGATGGAAAAGCTAGGTAAAGAAGAACTAACAGAAGAAGACTACGAGCTAGAAGAAATCAAGTATCACATTATGACCTGCATGAAGCAAGCACTCAACAGTGCAAGACCTAGAGGCGGTGTCATTGATGAAGGTAACATGATTTACTTGTTTGACTTAGGCATCAATGCAGCACAGGCACAGGCTGAAGTGTTTGCTTACCTAGAGTGGGAGAACAAAATAGTGCAGGAAGGTAAAGCACCAGAGCATCACCACACTGTACAGTGGTTAGAAGCTTGTGCAGATAAGTGGGCGCATTGTCCAGGTGACTTTGCAAACAGTCGTGGGTTTAACATACTAGATAAAACATCTTTAACAAACACACCACAGCTAGAGGATAAGACAGATGTCTGACATCAAGCTTACCCCAGAAGAGATAGAGACAATGCTAGACAACGCAGCTAGGCGTGGTGCTAAAGAGGCACTACGTTCTATCGGGCTACTTGATAATGATGCACAAAAAGATATACTAGAGATGCGTAACTTAATAGAAGCGTGGCGTGATACACGCAGATCAATATGGTCAACATTAGTAAAAGTAGCTACCGTTGGAGTCCTGACATTTATTGCAGGTGCGGTATGGATGACAATGGGTAAATAAGGGAATAAGATATGGCTGTAAATGAAGAATATTTAATAAATGGAGGCACAGTTGTTGACTCTTTTACTGCACCCGATGGTACAACTTATGAAGCTGTAGCAGACGCTTACGCTACTGGTATTGTCAAAATAGTTACTAATGAAGACGGTACTACAACTAAAACTGTATTAAATGCAACTGAGGGTGTAAAAAAAGGTAGCAAGTCTGGTGGGGCGGCTCGTAGAAGACAAAATGGTAGGAATGTTGGATTAGAGTTTGATTCTTTTAAAGCTGCTGCAGAAGCTGCTGCAAATACTACAGAAGCTATAGGTTATACAGATGCTAATATAAATGCACCTGGAGGTGGTGGTGCTTTTAGATATGATAAAGGTTCTACAGTAACTTTAACTGATAGTGCAGGTAATTCTATAGGAACTGTTGGAGGTAGAATAGGCAGTAACGAACAAGAGTTAGCAAATGCTAAACAACTAGCTGACGAACTTATAAACATAAACAAGTCTGCTATAACTATTACAGATGACGATGATGATACAGATGATACTGACGGTACAGATGGTACTGACGGTAGTGATGGCACAACAGGAGCAGGTACAACAGGCTTAACAGCAGATGACTACATGCAGACTGTAGACTCAAGTGTAGCAGGTGGTGCTTTTCAATCTGTAATACCTCCCACAGATGTACAACAAGTAAAAGCAGGTGGTGTACCTATTGTTGATCCTAATGAATCACAATATGTAACACAACAAGTAGCTCCTGTTACGTATCAAAGTACATTAGGTACAGCAGGATCAGGCCCAGGAACAGTAGCAACAACAACACAGACAGGTGGCTTATCTGCTGTACCAGGACAGGTAACATATAAAACACAATATGCAGGTACACAAGGTGCTGTACCACAGACGCTTGTAACAACTCAGCCAGGAACAGGTGCTGCTTATCCTGAAGTATTTCAAGGTTATCAGACTGTACCGTATGGTAATGACTTAGGTCAGGTCATAATGATCACTGAGTTTAATGGTAAACCTACAACATATGTACCACCAGGATTTAAGAAGCTTACTGGAGAAGCACAAGCTACACAACAACAAACACAACAGCAGCCACAATATAAAATGGTTCCTGTGTATGATAAAGAAGGTAATGTAATACCTTTTGCAGATGGTATTGAACTTGTTAATGAAAATAACGTAGCGGAACAAGCTAGAAAAATCGCTGCTGCAGAGGGTGGCTTAATGGATACCATGTCACTAGAAGGTAAAGACCGTATCTTCCGCAAGATGGGTTACAATGGTCCTAAGACACGAGAAGGTCACGCTAAGTTTGAAGAAGCTAACCCTGCTGCAAAAGCTAAAGGTCTTGCCATAGGCGGCTACATACAGAAGTTTAATCAAGGTGGTGCAGTAAGAGCTTTTGACGAAGGCGGTGACACTACCGTACCTGCAAACCTAACATCAGCAGACTTAGCTGAGATGCAGAAGAGGGCTGTACAACAAACGATGCAACCCATGCAAGCTACTACAGCTATGATGCAACCTACTGCTGCTGAGTTTATTCCAGTAGATGCAGGTATGACTGTACCTATAGCTCCTTTTGCTGAAGCTGCTACAGTAGGTAATGTACAACAAGCTGTGTTACCAACTGCACCTGCTGCAAATCTTGCAGGTGTTACTAGTGTTGCACCTCAAGTAGTCGCAGAAACTGCAAAGCTACAAGCTGCTACAGGTACACCTACACAACAGATTACTGCACAACAGCAAGTAGGTACATCCATCACAGGTATGGAAGCTGCATTAGGTAATGCTATAAAAGTTGACGCACCTGATGCAAGAAAAATAAAAGAAGGTGAGTTAATCTCAGGTTCTGCTGATGCTACTAAAGCTGCTGCATTCACTGAAGCAGTAAACGCTGCAGAAGCTACACCAACTAAACAGGCAACAGTTGCAGGTCAGCTAGAAAAACTAATGGCTGACTTTGAGGGTGGTGAGACACCTGCTTGGGCTGCAGGATCTATGCGTACCGCAATGGCTACACTCTCTGCTCGTGGTCTTGGTGCGTCTAGTCTTGCAGGTCAAGCTGTCATACAAGCTGCAATGGAAGCGGCATTACCTATCGCTCAGATGGATGCACAAGTTGTAGCACAGTTTGAGATGACTAACCTATCTAATAGACAGCAAAGACAAATGCTCATAGCACAGCAACGTGCTACATTCATGGGCATGGAGTTTGACCAAGCATTCCAAGCTCGTGTAGCTAACTCTGCACGTATAGGTGACATTGCTAATATGAACTTCACGGCTGAACAACAGATAGCCTTAGAAGATTCTCGTGCAGCAAACACCATGAACCTTAGCAACCTGTCTAACTCACAGGCAATGATAATGGCTGAGGCTGCTGCGTTGTCACAACTAGACATGGCTAACTTATCCAATAGACAACAATCTGCTGTACAGAATGCATCTAACTTCTTACAGATGGATATGGCTAACTTGTCTAATGAACAACAGACTGCTATATTTAAGTCACAGCAAAACATACAAGCTTTGTTTACAGATCAAGCTGCTACTAATGCTGCTGCACAGTTTAACGCTACAAGTGAGAATCAGACTGATCAGTTCTTTGCTAACCTAGCCAATCAAACCTCACAGTTTAATGCTACACAACAGAACGCTATGGATCAGTTTAACGTCAATAGTGTCAATGCATTGCGTGAGTTTAACTCAGAGCTACAACAACAGCGTGACATCTTTAATGCACAGAACGGACTAGTGATAGCACAGTCTAATGCAGCATGGAGACAAAGTATAGCTACCGTAAACACAGCTACACAGAATCAAAGCAACATGGACTTCGCTAAAACTATCAATGCCCTCACTGCATCTAACATGGATCAGATATGGCAACGTGAGCGAGACATTATGAGTTTTGCATTCGCTGCGTCTGAGAGTGCTGCAGACAGAGCCAACAGTATTGCCGTAGCAAAACTTACAGCAGATGCACAAGCTGAGGTAGCAGATAATGTAGGTAAAGGTAAACTAGCAGCTATAGCAGTAGATGCTGTAATTAAGAAGTGGTTAGGTTAATGGATAGTATAATAGACAAAACAGCAATAATGAATGTAATTAAGCAATACACTGGTGTAGACGATGGTGATGAAGCACGTAACAAACTTTTATCTAGAGGGCTATTTAGTAAGGCAAAAAAGTCAGCAGAAGAGACTAGAGGACAGGTAGCATCTTCTGTATCTAATACTGTTGAAGATGCACTAGCATCAGTGGCAGGTCTAACTAACTTAACTATAAGTAAACGTTCTGTAGCTGAAGACCCAGAGACACCTGACTTAGATTATTACAATGAACAAGATATAGATACACAAGAAGACACAATACAAAACATAGAGAGCCGTACATTGTTTAGTCCTTCAACAGCAGATTTGTACGAAGCAAGAGTGGAGAAACCAACAGATGCAAAAGTTATTGATACTTCTAGTAGCAACATTGATGCTAAAGGGTTATCAGGTGGGAAAGTAACTGACCTCCTTAACTTTATAGGAAAGGGTGAGGGAGGTTATGAGTCTGCCCATAGTGGTACTATAGGAGGTAAAATACAAAACTCTACTAGTGAAACAACTAGAGATGGTAAAAAGTTGACAGAACTTACTGTAGGAGAAATAAAAGAGTATATGGATTTATCTATAGAAGACAAAGATAGACTTTTTGCTGTAGGTAAGTTTCAGTTTATACCAGATACATTTAATTTAGTTGTTGAAAAAATGAATTTATCTGATGATAAAGTTTTTACATCTGATCTACAGGAAGAGATGGGTACGTATCTATTAACAGATAAAGTAGGAAGAAAATTACAGACTTGGTTATATCAAGATGATAATACTATTAAAAAGTCAAATGTTAATGACGCTATGTTAGCATTAGCAAAAGAGTTTGCTTCAGTACCAGTACCCTTTGACATTTCAAAAAATCCCAACCCTACTGCTAAAAACCCTTGGCCTAAAGTTGATCTAAAAGCAGGAGATTCTTACTATAAAGAAAATATAAGCGGTGGTAACTCTGCACAACATACTGTTGAAGAAACAAAAGACATGTTAATGAAAGTACAAGGCTCACTTAAAATGATAGGTCAAGTAAGCGAGTCTCCTCGCCCTAGAAGAAAACCTGCAGGAGTAATGGAAAGGCCACCACTATAATGTTTGGACTACCACTAGAACTAATCACCATGCTTTTCTCTACCCTACTTGGTGGGGTAATGTCTATATGGGGTCAATCAATAAAGTCTAAGCAAGCACAGAATGAGATGCTCATGGAACGTGCTAACTTCAGGAAGTCTGCAGTTAAGGATGCTCGTGACGCAGGTAAGAATGACTCACACTTTGCATGGACACGTAGGCTTATAGCTTTATCTGCTGTGTTCTCAATAATTGTATTGCCAAAGCTAGTCGCTGTATGGTATCCTGAAGTAAGCGTATATGTAGGATACACTGAAGCAACTGGTGGTTTTATGAACTGGTTGTTTGGACCAGATGAAGCTATACAGTGGAAAATGGCACAAGGATTTGTAATCACACCACTAGACACACACATCGTATCAGCCATAGTAGGACTATACTTTGGCGCAGGATTTACTAAATAAGGTACATATAAAATGGAATTACTAAAAGCACCTATACCAGGTCAGTCATTGACAGATGAACCTAAGAACTATCCTTGGGAGAATCCACCAGAAATAACTGATCCTGAAGAAGCTATTGCTATGCACATGAGTAAGTTCAATGACCCTGAAGTTGTTGACAACATGATAGACTTACTTGACTTAGGCTTTCCAGTAAAAGCATTAGCGGAAAGTATTCTTACAGCTAGTGTGGCTGCAGGGTGGCACACAATAGACATCAGCCTTATCATTGCACCATTTATGCACGAGCATATAAAGTCTATAGCTATGGAAGCAGGTGTTAGTTTCAAGGAAGGATTAGATGAACCTGATGCTGATAAAGAAGCTAAAGAGCGTGAGTCTATTAGAGCTAGGGTAAGTAAAGCTTTATCTGAAATGCCTGAAGAAGAACAGGATGAAGGATTTGACATGGCGATGGAAGCGTTAGGTGTGTTAGATAAACCTGAAGAAGAATATGAAACAATGCAGGAAGCTCCCGAAGAGCCTGTAATGGAAACACAAGAGCCACAGATGCAACGTGGCCTAATGGCAAGAGGTTAATAACATGGCAGGGTTTTTTGCAGGTTTTGGTGAAGAGTTAAGCGATAGGGTAGAAGATCGTCAAAAAACGCTAAGTCGTTTAGTTGAGGAAAATCTAAGAAATGGACGTGCTGCAGGGGCTGATTATAATAAGCGTAAAAGTTTGGCAGATACAGTTATTAAATCGGCACAGTCATTAAAAAGTAAATATGATTTATCAAAACAACAGACATTAGCATTGGCAGAAGCATATGGTAGTAAGTTACCTGAGTTAGCTGTTCAGATAGATGTACAAGATGGCACATTAAAAAGTCTATTAGATACTGGTATGAACGCTGATCTAATTATGAATTATGTAAATACATCTGGCGATCTAGAAGCAGGTAAAGATATTGATTTAGATAAAGGCATCTATCGTCTTATGGGAATACATGCCTCTGAATTAGCTAAAGAAGAAAACCCTAAAAGTGAAGCAGGTCAAACTAAAAGTTATATACGTTCTGCTTTAGCATATGATCCTGAGTTACGTGCTGCAGAAAAGATGAAAGATGTAGTAGGTCCAGGCGGTTTATCTTATGCACAACTACTTGATATGCAACAAGCAGGTTTTGCTCCTGATGATATATACGGAAATGTAACTCAGTCAGGTGGCCTTACGTTTGACTACAAAGAAACAACAGCAAGACAGACTACAAAAGACTACAGTAGTAAACTTTCTACTAAGATTTTTGACATGGATCTTACTAATGAAATACTTTATGCAGGTTTAAGTAATACAGAAAAACAAGAAAAGGCAGAATTAAAAGCTGATGTACAAGCTGCAGGTATTGGGTTAGCTAGATTAGAAAAACAGATAGTAATATCTTTTCAAGGTACAGATATGTCACTTAACTCTTTTCGTAAGGGCATATTAGATGACATCTATGAGAGAGTAGATTCTCCAGAAGAACTTAAAACCTTAGCAAAAAGTATAAGGAATGGTAGTGCTTTAAAGATTATTGAATCTAAAAAAGGTCAACTTACAGAAGAAGATATTGATTTAATTATCTCAGGAGTGATTACGCAAGAAAAGATAACAGAACCAGAGCAATCACCAGAAGATAATATAGCACCACTAGCAGATGAAAGAACTGATTTAACAGAATTAAGTAGTGATATAAATACAGATGAAGTACCTGTAGCTTCTTCCGTAGAAGATCCAAAAATTGAAAAACAAATAGATCAGCTTATTGCTAACACAGATGAAGAAAGACCTTCTGGTATTAATTTAATAGCTGGTAATGCTAAAGCAGTCGCAGGTAGATTAGAGGATAATAAAACAAGACTAAGGGAAGCAATGTCTAAGGTGACTAAAGACGAATGGAAGAAAATGTCACGAATTGAAAGAGAAGAAAAAGGTTTACCCAGTAGGCCATTAGATAGTTGGTTTGCAGGTACGGATGCATTTAAGGGTGGTTCCGTAACTAAAAAGTCAGAGCCTGTTAAATCAGAATCAAAATTTATTGAAGTATATTTTTCTGATATAATGGATTACTTTGATGAAGAAGAGGTAGATGTAAGAGATAAGGATGATGTTACAACTTCATTAGCTGCTTGGTTTAGTGACAACGCTGAAAAATTAGATATACCTGTAAGCTTGAACACTATGGACTTAGCTAATATTATACATCGTGCACTAAATAGATAAAGGTACTGTATGTCTAATCAGTTTTCATATTACACTACAGAAAACATGCAAGATAAAAAGATGTCTGATTTAAGGTCAGACCGTAACTTCTTGCGTGATGGTGTTACTTTCTTAAAGTCAGGACGTAAAGGATATACTGATGAAGAAATATCTGAGATGTCTGCAGACGATGTTGTGTCTGAGGTACTAGAACACTTTAGGTATCAGACAGTCAATGAAGTCACTATGGCTAAAGATATGTACTACATGAAAGATAATACTGTAGGTGCAGATGAAAAACAGTCTTTTGGTAGACTTATGTTTGCCTTTGATAATGCAAAGGGTGAAGGTCTTTTTGACAGAGGTGGTGAAAAGATAGGTGACTACTTTGGTGGTATAGGATCTGCACCTACGACTTATGCCTCTGTTCTTGCAGGACTTGGAAGTGCAGGTACTGGTGCTGCTGCAATACAAAGCACAAAAGCTGCCTCTGTAGCTGCGCTTAGACAGTTAGGTAAGAATGCTATAAAACGTAGTTTAGTTGCAGGTGTGGCAGATGGAGCTATAGGTGCAGGGCAAGAGTATGGTAATCAAAAAATTAGAGAAGCTGCTGCACCCGATTTAGGCATTGACTATAAGATAGACAAAGGTGCTGTCGCTCTTAGCGGTGCGTTGGGTTTTGGTATAGGCTCAATAGGATACGGAGCACCTGCTCTGTCACAACACATGGGCGCTAAAAAATTAGCAGATACTATTGAGCAAGGACGTGTAGCAAATGCTGATCGTGTTGCAGAAGCTGCAGCAATAGCTAGTTTAAAAGTAAAAGAAGCTGCAAAAGATGCTACAAAAAATGCTAAGATGGAAGGTGCTACAAAGAAAGTACTACAAGCTATCGATCCTAACTTAGTAAGAGAAGGTGATTTAGTTAAAAGGTATCTGCTAAGTGAGGATTTACCTGAAGGTGTTGTTGGTGGACTAAGTAAAGAAACAATACAGAGATTATCAGCAGCGTCTTACGATCTAGCTGAACGTATTGGTGTAGACTTAAGTGATGAAACTGTTAGGATAACAGAAGTTTTAGCTAACAACATAGGTAGAAATAAAGAGATATTTATAGATGTGGCTAAAGAATATGGCTTAACTCCTAGGCAACTATCAGCTACATATGCTGCTGAAGTGTCTCAAGCTGCTAAGATACTAGCAGGACAAAGTGCTATATCTAAGAAAGCAAGACGTAATTCTCTAGAAGAGTTAAGTAAAAAGATAGATGATTTGTATGCAGAAGGTATGGCTCCTGCTAAAGCAGAAGACTTAGCTGCAATAGCGTCATCAACAAGAGATACACAAAGTGTTATATGGCGTAACTTCAAAGACATTGAAAATGCTAGACGTATGTTTATGACATCTCAACCTGCCACAACTATGCGTAATAATATTTTTTCTGTAGCAATGACAGCTATAGATAGTGTAGATCAGCTTAACCAAGCTGTACTTGATAGAGTTACTAAAGGCCGTAAAATAGGTATGAATACCGTACAAGATACAATAGCTAATGCAAGATACCTAACTACAGACAACTATGTAGCTGACGCTCTTGTAACAATGCTTCAAAAAGATACACCAGAAAAGTTTCAGAGAGTATTCTTTGATGCGGCATTAGCAGAGGCACACATAGTTAAGGATAGTAAATTATCTAAGATGGGAGCAGCAGTAAATACATTAAACACAATGTCAGACTATGTAGTAAAACGTGCTGTCATTGCAGGTACTATAGATCGTAGATTAAGAGTTCTAGGTAATGAAAAGCTAGGCACTAGTGTAATGGATATGCTACGTAAAGGTACAGTAAATGAGTTGCCAGAAGACATACTTAATGAGGCTCTAGATGAATCATTAGCGTTTACTTTTCAGCGTAGATTTGGAGGTAAAGATGCTAGTGGTATGAATCGTGCTGCAGCAGATGTTATTAAGTTCATTCATAACTACGGTATCACAACAATTATACCTTTCCCTCGCTATCTAGCATCTCAAGCTAAGTTTGTATCAGATTATACAGGTCTTACCGTTATAAGACGTGGAGTAACAAAAGCAACAACACAAGAGTACTCTAAGTTTATGACAGGTGCTATGATGTTTGGTGGGTTATACTCTGTACAAAAAGAAAATATAGCTAAGGGCTTGGAATGGTTTGAGATACAGGGAGAAGATGGTAAGACTTATGATGGTCAAGCTGCTTTCGGTCCATTATCTGCAGAGGTATACCTAGCTAATTTAGCTGCTCGTATGACAGAAGGACAACCAGTAAAGTCTGCCTCTGAAATAGCTAAAGATCTAACTAAGATATTAGGTGGAACAGAGTTTCGTCCTGGGGTAGGATTTGTAGAAAACTCTTTACGTGGCTTTGAAGCAAATAGTTTTGAGCCTTTCTTAAATCAAATAGGAGATTATGCAGGTTCTTTTACTTACCCTGCTGCTGTACTAAAAGATTTCTATGGTCAGTTTGATCCAAGATCATCTTACCTCCCTGAGACAAGAGATGCTTCCGTATCTATGATGGACCTGTATGGTTACGACATTCCTACGTCTGTATATCAACGTATAACAAGACACTTACCTGACTTTGATAGTAATAAAATTAGTAAAGAACTAAATGATTCGCTAGGCATAGACATTAAGCCTGACAACCTTGCTAAAGTTTTAGAGTTTTTTAATTCT
>Ga0208666_1001418_pt1 | contig 10672 bp, 8 predicted proteins | sample 5B_taG_FD_184078 | JGI IMG/M metagenome (GOLD analysis project Ga0208666, IMG submission 184078) | Marine viral communities from the Subarctic Pacific Ocean - 5B_ETSP_OMZ_AT15132_CsCl metaG (SPAdes) (version 2) | ecosystem: Environmental > Aquatic > Marine > Oceanic | place: Pacific Ocean...
TGTAGTAGCGGCATTTTTTGCTTTCTTACAAACAGGTGCTGTAGTTGTTGACTTCTTAACAATGATGCATGGATTATTTAAAAGTGTAGCAGGATTTATACAAGACAATTTTGGTGAAGTTATTGGAAATGTAATGGACTTTGCAGTTAAGGCTATTGGTGGTGTTGTAGAAGCAATAGCATTCTTAGGTAAAGGTATTGGTAAACTAATTTCATTCACGACTGGCAATGATTCAATGGAAAAGTTTTTTGAGAATATTCAAAATGCGGCAAACAAAGCCAGAACTGGTGGTGTTGACCAAGTTAAAGTTGCACTAGAAGACTTAGGTAATGTAGTTCCAGAAACTAGAGCACAAGACTTTATTGCACAACTTATAGCAGACATGACAGCCGCAGGATTAACTGCAGAAGAACAAGCGGCTAAATTAGCCAAAACATTAGAAAATACTGTTGATGCAGGTGCAACTATTATTAAAAATGGTGCCTCAGATGCTACAACAGTATTAAGTGACTTTGCAAGTTCCGCCGAAACACTAGAAGCAACATTCTTTAGTGCTACAAAAACCTTAACAGATGGGTTAGCACAAAGTTTAATAGACGGTGGTAGTGTGTTAGGTAACTTTAAAGACTTTTTTAGAAAAATTGTAAAAGAAATGATTGCCCAAGCACTTAAATTAGCAGTTATACAACCAATACTAAGTTCAATATTTGGAGTATTTGGCTTTGGTATAGACTTTAGTTCAAATAAAATTAGTAAATTACCAGGAAGGGCAAGTGGTGGTCCAGTAATGCAAAACAAACCATACATAGTAGGTGAAAGAGGACCAGAACTAATGGTTCCAAGTACTAATGGCACAATTATACCAAACGAACAATTAGGTATGGGTAGAACAACCAAAGTTACCTACAACATCAACGCCGTAGATGCTAGAAGTTTTAAACAACTTGTAGCACAAGATCCTGAGTTTATATATACAGTAACACAGGCTGGCGCAAGGAGGATACCTAGATAATGAGTTTACAAACAATAGTAGATAATGCAACATATTTCACAATAGATAAGAAAAAAGTTGCCGCACAATCAGTAAGTAGAAGTGGTGTAGTAATGACTGCAGAAAGAACTAGTGTAGTTCCTTACAGATTTATCGTAGGTATGCATGAAGGATTAACTTACAGTACCAACAGAGGATTATTAGAAGATTTAGATGCTTTAGACATCACAACAGAAGCCACAATAGATATAGGTGCCACAAATACAAATTTATCTTATATTACTGCTTATCAAGGTGGTATAACTAGTGGAACAATAACATCAGTAGGTTCAAATGGCAAAGAATTATACGTCAATTGCAGTAGTTTAGGCGGAAGTGGCACATTGTTTAAGAAAGGTGATTTCTTACAGCCAGTGGGCGACACAGGCGCTTACAGATACCCTTATCAAGTAACATCAGATGTTAGTTTTAGCACAGGTGCTAATGTAACTATACCAGTTCACAGACCAGTTATTAGCCAAGACGGTGTAGTAGTAACTAGCGGTAATGTAAACAAAGGCACAGACGTTAGATTCAAAGTTAAAATGGCAATTAAGCCAAGTTACAGTATTGTGCCACATGATAGAGTCGCTTTTACAGATGACTTTGAATTAGTAGAAATAATCACTACATAGAGGAAACAAATGGCAACAAGTATACCACAAGTAACAGGCGTAAACAATATAATACATTGTATGCTAATTGATTTACAATTAGGTGCAAACACTTATCATTTAAGTAGTGCATACAAGCCAGTAAGTTATAATTCAAACACATATACAGAACTAGGCAGTTTTATACAAATAGGTGAACTTACTGAAGACATAAAGACAACAAACGGCGATATAGCAATTACATTAAGTGGTATTCCTAGTGAAGCAGACTATATGGCACAAGTATTAGGGTCACCAATAAAAGGCGGTCAAGTTACACTGAGTAGAGCATTTTTTAATGACAATCTAGAATTCAATGCATCTAATGTGTATGGTAGATACAGTGGTGTTATAACAAACTTTAGTATAGGTGAAACAGAAAGTTTTCTAGAAGGTGATAATACAAATAGTATTACAATAACCTGTGCAAGTATTAACACATTATTAGAAAACAAAGTTTCAGGACAAAGAACAAGTTTAGCAGACAGACAAAAATTCTTTGCTGGAGACCAAACATTTAACAGAGTATCAGACTTACAAAACGTTCAGTTTGACTTTGGTAGAGAATATAGTGCTACTAGTGGCGGTGGTGGATATGGACCAGGTGGTGGTGGTGGCTACGGTGGTGGATTTAGATTTCCTGGAATGATGAGATAATGATTAGGCATGCTACCATACAAGACTACGATAGAATTATGCAGTTAATGATTAATTTTGCAAATAGTTCACCATATGAGCCTTTACAAGGGCCTAAATATGATGATATGTATATTAGAAGATTACTAGATGCTTTTATAAAAACAGGCGTAATACTAGTAGGAGAAAAAGACGGTGCTATACAAGGTATGTTAATTGGACAAATTATTCCTGACATATGGCTACCGCATATAAAAACATTAAGAGAATTGGCCTGGTGGGTAGAACCAGAATACAGACATTCTAGTTTAGGATATAGATTATTAAAAAAATACCAAGATATAGGCAAAAGATTACAAAAAAAAGAAGTTATTAATGGCTTTACTTTGACCAACATGGAAATATCTCCAGACTTTGATTTGGAAAAACGTGGTTGGTGCAAAGCAGAAACAAATTATGTATATGGAGATGTGTAGATGGCAATTTTTACTTATATAGCAACAGCAATAGTTGGAGCAATAGGAACAGTAGCAGGTATTACATTGGCTACTTCAGTTGCTGGTGTAATCACACTAACAACAGCAGGAACTATTGCAACCAGTTTGATTGCTGGTGGTTTAGGATATATTACTGCCAAAGTAACAGGTGTATTTAAAACACCAAACATACAAGCACAAAAAGATCCTGGTGTTAAAGTGCAATTATCACCTAGCACAGACAGACGTGTGCCTTTATTTTATGGTAAAATACACACTGGTGGTATTATTGTAGATGCAGAAATTAAAAACCGTAACAACACAATGGTATACTGTATGGTTATTGGTGAAAAAACAGATGCAGGAGCATTCACTGTTCAAAGTATTAAAAGACAAGATGCTACACTTAATTTTACTGGTGCTAATGTTACTAGTTGGACAGATCCAAATGGCACAACAGCAAGTAAAATTGCAAACAAAATGCGATGTAGAGTGTTTGCCGGAAATGCACAATCAAGTGTTAATCAAATATTTCCTACTACAGGCAAAGTAGCGGCACAATCATTAATGAGCACAATAACTGCTTCAACAAATTATGAAGACTTGGTGTATGCTATATTTGAAATAGATTACGATGCAGAAGAAGGATTAACAGCATTAGGCACAATAACATATGAACTCACAAACAGTTTAAGTGAACCCTCTAATGTTTTACTCGATTTCTGTCGCTCGAGCAGATACGGGGCGGGTCTAAGTAATGCTGAATTGGATTTAAACAGTTTTAACGACCTCTACGACTATTCTACGGCCCAAGTTGCATTCACAAACGTTGGCGGTGGTGCAGGAACACACGATAGATGGAAAATTGATGGTCAGTTAAGCACATATCAAGCAGTAAAAGACAATATAGACCAAATATGTCAAAGTTGTGCAACGTTCTTTACATACGATAACAAACAAGGTAAGTTCAAAGTAGTTCCTAACAGAGAGGCTACCACCGCAGAAAAGAATGCGGCTTTTGTATTTAATGATGATAATATTGTTACTTCAATTGATATTACCAGTACAGAATTATACAGTTTATACAATCAAACAGAAGCAGAATATCCAAGTGTTGCACAAGAAGACCAAACAAAAACAATTATAATTAGCACACCTAGTGGCGATAAAAACACCAACGAGCCTGATAACATGTTAGGTACTAGATACAATTTAGTTAATGATGCACCTAGAGTTCATAATTTAGCAAACATTGATTTACGTCAAAGTAGATTAAGTACTGTGGTGCAATTCAATGCTGACTATAGTGCATTAACAGTAGACGTAGGTGACATAGTAAAATTAACAAACACACTTTATGGTTTTAGTGAAAAATTGTTTAGAGTCATGAAAGTTAGTGAAGTTGAAAGTGAAACAGGTTATATTAGTGCAAAACTTACGTTATTAGAATACAACGACAGCATATACTCACACGATACTGTTCAAAGCGACGGTGCTTTAGGATTAAGTGGTATTCCAGCATGGTGGGATATATGGGGCAACGTTGATTATGGTGACATTTCAAACATTATAGGTAACATCACTATTGTGGATGATCCTACATCAAATACTGCAAACATTGTAAATCCACCAGATGGCAATGTTATTGCAAACATAGACATAGGTAACATTGACATTGGTATCGGTGGTATAGGTATAGGTTCAGGATTTGGTATGCTACCAAGTATAAACTTCCCTATCACTATACCAGACATTCCAGATATTAGTGAGATTGTTGCAAATGTAAATCCTGTTAGCAGTACAGTAGCAAACACTATTGTGAATATGCCACCTACAATTATACCAATCAAACCACCAAAAGGTAACACTACTTTTACTCCGGGTGAAGAAATAAATGTAAGTTTACCTATACCAGACCCTGCTTTACAAGACCAAAGTTTTAGTGTTGGGCCTTTACTGCCAGACTTTATTGCTAACATAGATTTAAGTATGATTAATCCTTTTGGACAAACAACAGCAATATCAACTGCACCTAACATAACACTTGCACCAAAAGGTAAAATTGACAGAGGTCTACTTGGACCAGTGCAGGCAGGATTACAAGTAGAAGAAGATGGTTTTAATGCCAGCATGGCAAATAGTGCAACAAGTAATGTGCAATTACAAACAGATGCCGCACTAGTTACAGCAAACACAATTATTGATGTAGGTGCTATTGACGAAGGTATATTCAGTGCTGTGAACAATATGGTTCCCTATGGCGCCACATTAGCAGATGGCAACGCCGCTATTTCTTATCTACCATTTAGAACAATAGAATATAAAGCAGTAGATGTTGCACCAGATGGTAAAATGACTGCAAACACCAGCATAAGCAATATTGGTGAAATTGTTCTAGGAAGTGGTATTCAAGGCACAGGCATAACACAATTGGGCACATTTGATGATAACTTTAAGTATGAAGTTAGTAGGGCAAGAGGTAACATTGTAGCAGTAGGCGGTAGTGCACCTCCAGCCAGTAATGTATTGCAATATATTCCTGCAAACGTTACAGTAGGTAACTGGGCAAACACAAATTTAACTGACAGTGGTAGTGGTAGAAGAGTAGACGTAACTAATTCAGATAAACGTATCAGTAAGTCAGACTTTTATCTAGATATAGGAGGTTTCTTCTAATGGAACAGTATATATTTTATAACAAAACAACAGGTGATATTTTTTATGCTAAAAACCTTAGACATGATGGCAAAGCAGATGAATTAGTTACTAAGAATCCTAGTTTTCCTATGGCATGGAAAAAAGCAACTGAACTAACTGGTTTGTTCTTAAGTGAACGTTCACAAAAGTTAGATTTAACAACAACACCATTCAGTGTTGTAAAAAGACCTTCACCTTTGATGAAACCATTTAGAGAAGAAATAAAAGAACAAAGAAATGCTAGATTATTAGCAAGTGATTGGACACAAGGTGCTGACAGTCCACTAAGTGACAGCAAGAAAGCAGAATGGCAAACATACAGACAAGCACTTAGAGATTTAACTTACAGTAATTTAAATCATGGAGATTCTGTTACATGGCCCACTGAACCAAGTTAAGGATATGAAGATATGAGCGAACAACACAAAAACAAATACCTAATTGAAGGAATAATTACTAATTTATTTGATGACGACAACGTTTGGCAAGGAATGCCTGGCAGAGTTATTGTAGTAGACAATGAATTTGTAAATATAGACGAATACGCCGCAGAGTTTGGCTTTACACTACCAGATTCTTAAGAATTCGATAAATACAAGCATAGAAAGTAACGAGAGAACACTCTCCTTACACATTTCCAACAGGAGAGCACAATGGCAGGTAGATTACTATCATTTTCACAATATATTGGTGGTGCTAATAACGTAGTTATAGCAGAAAATTTCCCATCAACACAAAAAACATATCAGTACGACTTTCCGGCTAACATATACAACTATTCATTTAGTGTAGAAAGCCAAACAATCGTAGTTGATACATTAACTTATAACGCGGCAGACGGTCAGCCTAACTTTACTAACAGTAATGTTGTAGGAACTTTTGCCAATGTCACAATAGGCGCAGGTAACGTAAACCCAGTAAGTAACGCAGACGGAACAGTAAACATTACTATTCCTGCAGACATATATACTGGACCAATTGAACCAGATGCAAGAGCCAATGTGCCAATTAATGTTGTAAGTGTTACATGGAGTGATAGTGGGACAACACCAGCAACAGTTGAAAGCCATAGATATGCTCTTATACAAAGATACGAACCAGGTGTCACAGTTGGAAATCCGAGATTAAGCAACGTATTTTTACCAATTGGCACAGGTGCAATTAGCACATTTACAGGTGCAGGCACAGCCGATGCAAGTAGAACAGCAGGCACATACTCAGGTGTTACTGGTGTTACAAGTGGACCAAGTGCATCAACAGGACAAACAGGCAGTGGTGCTACTTTCCAAGCATTAGTCTTAGCCAATGGTGTATGCGAATTTGACATACTAACACGAGGATCAGACTATGTAGTTGGAGACACTATCAACATTCTAGACAGCAGTTTAGGTGGTGGTGGTGCGGCCGATATCACTATAACTGTAACAGCAACAAGTTAAGGAGATATAATGGCTAATATAGTAATCACAGAAACAACTCCAAATGTAACTGTAAACAGCAGTAACAATACAGTCACAGTAACTAATGATACTTCAAACATTGTTGTATCAAATATTGCTGTAGCAGATATTGACCAAGTATTACTTGCTCTTAGTGTAAATGATACTGGTGGCGATGGCAGTTTATCTTACAACAACACTAGTGGTGTATTCACATACACAGGACCTAGTGCAAGTGAAGTAAGAGCTCATATATCAAATACAGATCCTGTTTTATACAATTCATCCACAGGTGTTGTAAGTTTAAACAACACAACACTACTCAGTGGACAAACTACTGCAAATTTAAGTGAAAACACTAATTTATACTATACAAATGAACGTGTAAGAGACACTATTGCAAACACTTTGGTTGCAGGTGCTAACATTACAATAACAAATGACGATGCAAACAACACAACAACTATTGCCGCAGACTTAACAGGTGATATTGATAGTGTAGTTGCAGGAAGTGGTCTAACAGGCGGGGGCAGTTCAGGTGATGTAACACTAAATGTAGGCAGTGGCTATGGTATAACAGTAAATGCTGACAGTATTGAACTTACAAACAGTGAAGTTCAAGCACAAGCCAACGTAGCACTAGGGAACAATACAACAGATAACCTTTCAGAAGGTTCAACAAATTTATACTACACTAACGCAAGAGCCAATGCCGCTTTTGTGGATAGTTTAGACAACATAACAACTGCAATAAGTTCAAACGCAAACATCACAACAACTGCAAATATACAAGGTGCTGTAATAAAAGGCACAAGTATTGCAATTAGTGGTGACAGCAGTATAACAGGCAACTTAAATGTAACCGGAAACATCAACTCAGAAACAGTTACAGACTTGTTTGTTGAAGATAGAAATATAACATTACAGTTTGGAGCAACAGGAACACCAAGTGCAAACAGTCAAATATTTGTAGACAGAGGATCAGAATCAAACAGTTACATCAAATGGGATGAAAATGGAGATGCTTGGAAGTTTAGTAATGATGGTAGCACAGAATATAAGATACCGGCAAGCACAAGTGACCTAGCAGAAGGTACGAATTTATATTATACTCAAGCACGTTTTGATACTGCATTTAGCGGTAAGTCAACAACAAATTTATCAGAAGGTACTAACTTATACTTTACAAATGCTAGAGCAAATGCGGCATTTGTAGACAGTTTAGATAACATAACAACAGCACTTAGTTCAAATGCAAATATCACAACAACAGCCAATGTTGCAGGTGCAAACTTTATAGGTAACGTTACAGGTAACGTTACAGGTTCACCAAGCAGTTTAGCAGGGCTAGATACTGATGATTTAAGTGAAGGTTCAAGTAACTTATACTTTACAACTGCAAGAGCAAATAGTGCCATAGGTGCTTACACAGGTAATTTAACAGCAGTAAACACTACTGGCAACATAACAACAACAGCAAATGCAAGTGTAAACACACTACTTACAGACAACATTGAAAGTGGTAGTGGTGCAAATGTAAACATTAAAGGACAAGCCAACGGTATACACTTTAATAAAACAATTACAAGCACAGAAAGTAGAATATTTGACGTAGACACAGAAGGTTACGGTGTTAAAGATGCTGATGTAGGCACAAACTTTGATAATGTAAGTTTCAAATCATTAATGTGTCAACTTTCAGCAACAGCAGGTGGCAATACAGCAACAATTTCTCCATTATTTGGTGGTGCTTTTGGAACAACTGTATTTTTAGGTAGACAAACTAGTGCAACAGCATTTACAAGCAGTTTTGGTTTAGGTGCAACAGCAGAAGCGGCACTTACAAATGCAACAGGATCAGGTGGTGCTGGTGGTAATGCAAAAGGTTGGACTGTATATGTGTTAGCAGATGCAAGTTCTACAACAAGTTTACCAAAAGAATCATTTATGACTAGCATAAGTGGTAACGTTGCAACATTTAGTGAAAACTTTACACAAAACATTTCTGCTGGTGCTGGCGGATTTAGTGCATTATTAGTACCAGGTGCGGCAAGCACTACACAAAACTTAGCATTCAGTATTGATACTGACAGTTCAAATACAAGTATTCCGTTTGTATCAATAAGACCAAGATACAGTGAGTATGACTTGCCACAAACATTATCAAATGTTACACTAGATGCAATAAGTTATAATACCAGTGGTGGTGCTTCAACAGTTGACTTAGCAAATGTTGTAACTCGTAACATGGCAGAAATTAAAACAAATCCAGGTAGTGGGTTTAGATTAACTGACGGTAGTTTATTGATTGGTAACAGTTTAACACCAGATGTAAGTACTATAGGACAAAATACTTTACAACCTTCAAAAGCAAGTTTACAGGGTATAGCAAGTGAATTAGATGGTAAAACAACTTATACAGTTGATAATGCTCCAATGAACAAACTTAACATGTATAACTTTACTGACAACAGCATACCAACATTAGCCGCGGCGGCTGGTAATACTTTACCTACATGGACAACATTCTTAGGACAAAGTGGTAACAACATAGTTGATGCTAGACAAATAGGTGCACCTACTATTGACATGAGACTGAATGGTGGTAACAGTTCAAACAGAAGTGTATCAAGTTTAGCAATAGGCAGTAACGTTGCTATTGGTAAAATTAACTTTGGTGGCAGAAGTTTAGACTTAACTGCTGTAGATCCATTCTATGCACCTACAAGTATTAGTGTATTCACTGCAAAAGATAGAGCAGTAACAGACAATGTTGCTAGTGCAGACTTTTATTTAACAAATACACATAAAACAAGTTATAGAAATGGGACCGACGTATCAGCAGGAGGTATTCCTAGCACATTTATTGCAAACCAGGCAGGTAATACTATTATTGCCGCAAAAGCAGATGGCACAGTTAGTTTAAGACCACAAAGAGACTATGGTGCAGACGGCACAACAGGTAATGCTACATATACTCAGAATAGGTTCCCAGATGAACTACATGAATTCCACTCATTTTTAAATGCAGGATATTTAGGTACTAAAACAGGAACACTAGTAGAAATACAACCTAAATCAGGACAAACATTTGATAATACAAGTGGTTTTAACTATGATTCAAAAGGTGATGCTACATTAAGATTAACAACACACGAAGCAAACAGTAGTGTAAAAGCAAAATGGGATATAAGAAATGAACAAAGTTCAAGTAATTTAGTAATTGCTAAAGACGGTGCAGACATTGTTGATATCACAGCAAGTGAAATAACATCTACAATTCCTATAGCATTTGATCCTGCTACAAGCACAAGTGCCAGTATTGCATTTACAAAACCAACAATACACGGTAACGCAACAACAGCCTTAACAGCAGATATAACTAATGACTTAACAAATGCAAAATTAGGCATAGTTCAAAAAATATATCATAACCACAGTTCAGCACCAAGTGTTCCTGGAGGTTGGGTTAAAGTAGGAGAAAACGATTACATCACAGGTACGAGGAATATTATATACGCAGAGTTTGCCGAAGGCACACGAGTAGAATACTGGATTGTTCACGAGGCTAGTTAAATGAGCACAAGATACAGAACTCTTGCAGGAATGGGTAGCCCAATGGTTTTTACCGTTAGCACGACTGCAAGTGGTGGTAGTGATGATATAACTATTGATTATAGCGGTGGTGGCACAAGAACTACACAATTTGGTGACCAATCTGCAAACACCAGTACAGGTGAT
>Ga0208666_1001419_pt1 | contig 10671 bp, 12 predicted proteins | sample 5B_taG_FD_184078 | JGI IMG/M metagenome (GOLD analysis project Ga0208666, IMG submission 184078) | Marine viral communities from the Subarctic Pacific Ocean - 5B_ETSP_OMZ_AT15132_CsCl metaG (SPAdes) (version 2) | ecosystem: Environmental > Aquatic > Marine > Oceanic | place: Pacific Ocean...
ATTCGTTTTCTGACATCTTGACAACGTGAATGACTGATTCCGCATCGTCTAATGAGGTAGCCGTATACGGAACAACAAGGTCATCCGCTGGAACAAACTTAGAAACAGCTCGTCCCAATAAATCGTCGTAATAAACTTTTTTAAATGTTGAACCTGCAAGAGGTAGATAAAATAACATTTGATCAAAATCAGATTCATATTCTTTCATCTGATCCATGATCTGATAATTCATAAAATTTTTAACTCTTTGTGATTGCATTTCTTTTTGTGGATCTGATTTACCCATAACCTGAGTTCTAACAGGTCCGTCTGCTGGTAATAATTCTTTGTAAGCTAACGCTTGAAACTGTGTTACTGCTTCAGCTAACACAGGGTGAGTTGCACCAGATGCTCCTTGAAACGGTTCTGTTCTGTTTGTGTATTTAAATCCTAATAAATCTAAACCAGTAATGTATGCTCGTTCCCATTCTTTACGAGACATTTTATATTCCATGTAATCATTTTGTAATTGATTACCAATCATGTCTGTATCTTCTTCTGGAAGTAATTCGTTTAAGTTTGCAAAATGATCGCCGCCATCTTCCGGCATATTAACTTGTGAAGGATCAAAATCAATTGTAGCTCCTTCTTCGTCTTCTAAAACTTCTACTGCGCCTTTTGGTGTTTCTTCAATCTCCGTAACGTCGACCTCTTCTGCAACTTCTTCAGGTCGTTTATCGTTCGGGAGAGCTTTGTCTATTTCTGCCATATATGTTCTCCTAGACTTTCTTAACTTGTTTTTGTGGTAATTTCAACCCCTGTGATAGAGGTCCTTTTTTTGGTGGCACTGCCCACCATTTAAAACCAGGATTAGCTCTCATCTTCTGTGCCATATTTGGTTTTTTAATTTGTGGTTTTCTATTTTTACTCATTATGATCCTTCTATATCAAATGCAAATTTTTCCTGTTCAGCTCTTTCAGCAGCTTGTTCTTCAGGTGATAGTGCATTAAATCTCTGTTGATCTTCATACCCTAATTTACCAACTTGGTAAAGTCCTTCTCCAGCTAATGATGCAATACCAATTGGACTAAGTGCTCTTGCAGCTTTTAAAGCGTATTTAGGATTAATTGTTGTAATACCTTGTGCAACTTTTCTAAGTAATGGATTTTTAATTTTATCGGTTACACGTATTGCATCTTTTATCATACTAGGTGCTAAAGCAGCTTCACCAGCTAATATAGTTCTATCTACAGCACTAGTTGGATCAATCCCAATAGCTGTATTTAAAGCAACACTTAATGGAAGACCTGCAGCGCTTAATGTATTACCTATAATTTTTCTTCCTGTTTTAGTTCCAAGACCTAAACCTGCTGCTGTTGCAGCGCCAGCACCGGCAAGTTTTTCTTCTGTACTAAATTTAGATAAAGCATCTTCTTCTCCTGCTAAAGCAAAACCTGTTCCTGCTAGAGTAGCTAATCCAACTCCAGCACCTAATTTACCACCTTTACCAATCAAACTTTTAAAATTAGATTTAATTTTGTTTTGAAAAGGTTTGTTGTCTAATTTTTTTGATATGTCTGTAAGTGAATCTGTATCTTTATCTACTTCAAAAGAATACCCATATTTTTCATAATGTGCGTCAAACAAATCTTTATATTGATTATAAACTTTTTTATTTTTAATAGCTTTAGATGGTGGCTCAAAAGATAATTTCATACCTTTTACTTTTTTAGCAGGATTATTTTCATTTGCCATTTGTTCAAAGTTGTCTACTTTTTGATTATATTTTTCTAATTCAATTAATCTTTGAGGATCATCTTTAGCAAGAGTAATTAATTTTTTTTCAAGAAGACTTTTTGATTTATCAATAGCTGTTGATTTTGTGTATTGATTAAAATCTTTTCCTAATATCTGTCCAAAAATAGTATAAGGACTATTTGTTCTTGCTCCTGAAGTAATACCACCAATTTCATCTACACCTAAAACACCTTTTAACTCAGGAATAAAATTATATATTTTTTTAAGAATGTTTTGTCTTAACATTTGAAAACTATCTATACCAAAAACTTTTGCTAATTTTCTTTCATTATAAGTTCTTGTTCTTGCTTTTCTTGGACCAAACTGTCCTTCATTAATTAGTTGTAAATCGTCTATTGCCTTAGTTGCAATATTTTTATATTTCGTTGGAATTGTAATATTAGTTTTTACTTCTGGTTTTGTTTTTCCTGAAAGATAATTAGCTAAATCCACTTGTCTTGTTGAGGCGTTTGTTCTGTTAGATTTTAAAACAGCTTGAATTTGACTTTCAGTTGGAAACTTACCTGCATCTAAAGTATCAGTAATTGTTTTTCTATTTAATAGTTTTCCTATATCTCTATCTACTTTTAATTTTTGACCTATAAAACCACTTGGTAAATCTATATTAGCTTCTTCTGCTGCTAATACAATTGATGGTCTAATACTTTTTCCTAGTTTCGATTGAAAATAATCTTCTGCTTCTTGAACAGTTGGAAATTTATTATTTTGTTTTTTATAATCTTTAAAATATTTTTTTATATCTTTTAAACGTTGCGGATCATCTAGAGGCTGCATTATCTCTGTTTTTTTTATATCAGTTAAAGCACTTGTTTTTTGATCTACTGCAAGTTCTTTCCATTCCCCACCTACTGCATTAACATAGTCTTTTTTAATTAATTCTAAAAATTCTTTATTTGATAAATTTTTATTTTTATTTCTTAATTTTTTAAATTCTTTATTTGAAAGTCTATTATTAAAAAACCTATCTATATTTTTTTGAGCATCTTCACCTACAAAAATTATTTTATCGGCTGTAGTTCTAATACTTCCTTTAGGAATTGCGTCGCCTCTATGTCTTGCAAAAGGTTGTCCAGCGTATTCTCCTCTTGCTACTACTCCTTTAGCAGGTGAGCCAGCATACCCGGGCCGTGATCCATCAACTGTGTTTTGTACTAGCTGGCCATTATTAAACTCAGCTCTTCCACCATCATATAACCCAGTCCGTAATCCATGGGCAATGGACCCTGGAACGTCAGTCGTTTTATCACGGGTCAAGAACCCGATCATTTGTGAATAATCTTTTACTGTATTTTTATAAGCCATTATTCTCCTAATAATTTAGCAATGCCGCCTGATGCTTTTTTAGTTATCTTTTCAGAAGCTTCTTCTATAATTTCTTTTTGAACAGACTCATCAATGTTATCTGCACCTGACATAGTGCCATCCATATCAAACTCAACTCTATACTCGTCGTACTCATCTGCTAATGCTCCACCTGAACTTTCATCAGCTATACCTTTACCAGATTTATATTCCATAATTGATCTGTCCTTAATACCATCTGTCATTTCATCTTCACTAACTCTAACTGCACCCATTTTATCTTTTGTAATTTGTGCATCGCCGGTTACAATATCTTCTGTTAACACATACTCATCACCATTCTTACCCGTGTAAGAAAATTCATTTACTCTTTCTTGTGGTCCAAATTTTGATTGTTTACCAAACATTTTTATTTTAGCTACAAGATCAAAAAAATATTGAGGTGTTTCTTGTACAGTTTCTACTGCTTTTTCTACAACCGGAGCAGCTTTTTCTCCTAGTCCAATTAACCCTGTTTTAAGTGCAGCTAGTCCTGCAGCACCTGCACCAGCAGTTTTCATAAATTTACGTCTTGCAGCGTCGGCAAGTTTACCTTTTGAAAAACCTATTCTTCCGCCTTTAAATTTCATATTAAATAAACGTAGTAATTCTTCATTGTTTCCTTCATAATTACCAGTTTCAAAATTAAAATCACCACTGTCTACAATTTTAATAGCATTTCCTATACCCATTGTTTCTGCTAGTCTTATGGCTGCTCTTGTTCTAGCATTTTTCATTTCTTTTAATTTTTCTTCAGTCGTTCCTCCAGCAAAACCTATACGACCACCTTCTGCTGCTTCTAATATTGGTCCTGGTCCTGTTCCCATTCTTTTTTCCATATATGGTCTTTGTCTTTTTTCTATTTCTCTATTTTTTAAATATTGTTGATACTCTTGCATAAGCTGCATCATTTTTTCTTTTTGAAATTGTTTAAAGTCTCCGCCGTTTTCAAACGGAACTCTTATGTTGTCATTGTCTTCAGCCAATAAATAATTTAATCCTGTTGATGTAGTTGCTTGGCCATCTGGTGCTACCAATCTTGTTCTTGCCATTAATGAATCTGAGCCATGACCGATGTCAGATAAGTTTGGTTCAACATCAACCATACCACCTGTATAATAACCTACTATACCGCCTTCAGCATTTGGTTTTAAATCTGTAACGTCATAATCAGCAAGTTCAATTTGTTCTTTAAAATCTTTATCAATGTACTCTCTTACTTTTTTTTGTTGATCTTCTGGAGAAAGAAGAGATATTTTTTCTATTTCTTCATCAGTAACATTAAAATCTTTTTTAAATCTTTCTTTGTTTAATGTAAATTTTTTTGTAGGCTCAGAAATTGGCTTTGCCTCTTGTTGTTGTTTAAATCTTTGTTTTGATAAACCTTGATAGGCTTCATCGTAAAGTTCCATTTGATCTATTTCATCTAAATCATAAAACTCTTTACCAAATCTTTTTTCTGCTAAATCATCTGCAACAAGTTGTGCATCATATTTTCTATCATTTGCAAATCCTGGTGAAGCGTTGTCGATTGCTTTGTCCACGTCTGTTGTTTTGGGTTTTGGATTTCTAGACTCAAAACCTTTAATTGCTTTTTTATTATCTGCTTTAATTTTTTCTATTATCTCAAACTCTATGTCTGCTTGAGATTTTTGATATGGTGGAGTTTTAGGAGCTTTACCTATTTTAACATCACCACTTTTAATCATTTTATTAACCTCTTCACTAAAAGGTTTACCAAATTGTACGTCTATAACTTTATTTTGGTCAATTAAATTTTTACGAGCTTCTTGTTTAATTAAAATCATTTCTAGATTATTAGGTTGACGATTCTGGTCTTTTATAAAACCTCTTAATAATCTTCCAAAAAAATAATCAAATGTTTTTTTTGCTGCTTTAAATTTTGACATTAATAGTACTCTCTCTTCCTAGGTGGTTGTATTTCATCTTCATAATCTTCTGGATGGGGTAGGAAGCCTCCCTGCCTGAATCGCATGACAGCCATAGTCATACTGTCGACTAGGTCATCATGATCGCCATATGGAAATGACGCGCATTCTTCAATCATTTCTTCTGCAAACTGCTCATCAGGAGCCCAGATTAATCCGGCCTCAAACAGCGGAGCACAAGAATTTACTCGAACGTGCTTATCATTACCACGACTCGGGGTAAATGTCATCACTGGAATGTCCATATTTCTTAACTCGTGCGTTAGAGGTGTACCCGATGCTTTTTGCTCAACAATAACCATGTCAGGATTCCAATATTTATATTGCTCCAATGCTTCACGTCTAAGTTCTGGAAAATCAAATCTTTCTTTTACAGAATCGAGCAAAATTATATTTGGTTTGCCACCTTCTTCTGGATAAAAAATACCCCAAGTGGTAATTGCACTGTAATCAGCTGTCTCCTTTTTTAAAAATGCTGTATCGTAGCTTTGAATGACGTAAGTTACGTCTGGTAAAAATTCTTTTTCCCATTTTCGCCACCATTCTCGTTTTATTAACGCTCCTTCTTCAGAAGTTGGGTTTTGCATCCACTGTGCGTTCCATTTTCCAACAGGTAGTGTTGCTTTTACACTTTCTAGCTCATCTAATTTCCAATATTGCGGCCACACAGGTGTTTTTTTAGTTCCGTGGTCCATGATTGCTGGAAATTCTACAATTTCCCATTGATCACCCTTAACTTTTTTCTGATTGTCTAATAAAATTCCTGTTAAATCTTTTTTATTCCATCTAGTCATGACTAAAACTATTTGTCCACCTGGTTGTAGACGTTGTCGTGGACCTGATGTATACCATTCGTACGCATTTTCAAACGCATTGCCGGACATTGCGTCTTGTTCACTGTGCGGATCGTCAATAATCAAGAGGTCTGCACCACGGCCCGTGATTGCACCGCCAACACCAGCTGCAAAATACTCACCGCCTTGTGCAGTTTCCCATCTTCCTGCAGCCTGACTGTCTTCTCGAAGCTTTGTATCAAAAATTTTAGAATATTCTTCACTATCAATTAGTGTTTTAGCTTTACGACCAAACCTTACAGCAAGTTCTCCGGTGTGGGTTGCTTGAATTATTTTTAATTTTGGATTTTTACCTACCATCCATGCTGGCAAAAGATAACTTGCGAACTCTGACTTTGTATGTCTTGGTGGCATGTTAACAATTAGTCTATTAATTTTTTTATCTGCTAAGTCATTAAATTTTTGTGCAATAACTCTGTGGTGTGCACCTTCTATAAACTCGGGCCACACAGCTTTGACAAAGGACATGAAATCATTTTTGGCTTTTCGCTGTATCTTTTTTTCTGCATGCATAACTTTTAATCTTCTGTACTCAGAGCGAATGTTAGACGGCAGTTTATTTATATCTTTTTTTAACATAAAAAATTTTTATAAAATTTTTTGCACCTTTTTAACAGTGAAAAAGTATTATATCACCCTTATCTGTCTAAAACAAGCAATACAACCGAGAGTAGTGGGACCCCTTTTTGTGTAAGGGGTATTGATTTATATAAACTAAATTTAATTGGGATCGGGTGTGGTACCTCTATTAGATATAAATTGTGTGTGCGCAGTGGGGCGCTAGCCCCACTGCAAGAGAGTTAATCTAGTAAGACCATGTAAGCTTTGGCGTTGTGCTTTCTAAACCAATCTAAGTTAGAACGTACATTGTCCCATTTCTTAGACCCACCATAACCTAACTCTTTGTCTTCCATAGTTGCGGCTAGTTCATAAATAAAAATATTATCATGTCTTCTAGCCTCTTCTTTAGTCAACATAACAGACTCACCATTGAATCTGTTACGTCTTTCTTCTGTTCTTTCTTCTACTATTGTTTGTGTTGTCATATCTGGGATCATATAGGATAAGTCTAACATTGTCAACCCTCTTGAATTGGTCTTTCTTCCTGTGTTATCATATTGCGTTCAACCCACTGTGGTACAGTGTTATCGTCCCAATGCGCTCGATTCCAAACTTGTCGCCACGCATTTTCTGCTGTTAGCACTATTGGTTGTTTTACTCTACCAATATAATCTATAACTCTAGTTCCATGTTCAGCCCACCAATCGTTCTGACAATTTAATGTGCAAAAGTTACCATTGCCATAACCATAAGTTCCAATCGTTCTAGTCTGATTTCTTCTGTTTTCTTTTGGTCCACGTTTCCTGTCTGATGTATCATATGTATGACACTTTGGACCCTGACAATATTTTTTACTCATATCTGGGTAACCCCCCAAATATCATTACAATACTTAAAAACAATAATAGTACTGATACAATTATATGTGATGTATGAAACGCAATAATCAGACTTACTTGTGCTAACATTACACCGAGTAACATTAATAATAATTTCATTAGTGCCTCACTTTCCAAGATGTAGTCGCAGTTCTATATCCATGTGCGTCTAAATCATAATAAACGTAATAAGGTGTTCCATTTTTAGCTACACCATATCTGCTTTTGTCGTCGTGCTTACCTTGTCTAGTAATATGTTTCTTATGCTTACTAGCCCAATAAGTTATGTAAAATGTTTTAGTCATATTTCTCTCTTTCTAATTAATGACCTATCCTATCATTGATAGGATAGGTTTGTCAATAGCTTAATTTATATCTTTATAAGCATATTCCTCTTGTTGTTTTTCATACAATAATCTAGCTTTAATTTTATCGGCTCTACTAGAGTTCTTGTTTTTCATACCTTTAATTCTTTCTGCAAGATTTTTAGGGTTATAGATTACAAGTCCTGTACTATTAGTTCTGATTATTTCAGCATCAGTAATATTCAAACCAAGTTCAGTACAAAGTTCCAAAGCCTCGTCTAAATATTTATAACCTTTTAGACCGACTTTAATTTCTTTCATCTGATCTAAAACAGATTTAATCCATTTTTGATGTGCAATAACAAATTGACCTTTGGCTTGTTTCCATTGTATCAAAAAAGAAAATTCTTCTTTAGTACAAGCAATAGACCTGTCTCTACAATAATCTCTACCAATTAAATCTAATTGGTATTTGTCGTTCCACTCTTTCCCATAACCCTTATCATCATTACCAAGATAAGTATTATTGTTATCAACATATTTTGTTTTGTGTGGGTTGTTCTCTTTCCCCTCTTGTTCAATCAAAATATCTGGGTTGCAATCTTCTTGTGCTTTTAGTTCATCACGAAATAAAGCATAACCATATTCATTATCACTTGAATAAGAAGAATTGCTATCAGTAGAAATAGAGCCATTTAATCTAAAATCAAAATGTTTTTCAATTTGTGCTTCTTCCATTTTAACATTGTTGTCATAGTCCCTTGTTTCTTTCTCGCCCATATAATGAAAATGAAAACAACTGTCTTTTGCAATAGTAGAAACATTTTCAAACTTATTTTGAAGATAGTATGCTTTCTCAACATCATCTTCAGTGTAGTGTCGTCTTACTATTTGTTCAGCAACTTTCCACGCATTGTCATTTAAGTCAATCTGATTTGCTTTCAGTTCGTCATACTTTTGTTTTTCTTGTGTATCTTCTTGTTCAAGATGTACTCGCATACGATTAGCAATCTTATTACGATATTCTTGATTTAGTCTTAGTCTAGTCATTTTTTGCCTTTCTATATTATTTTGCATAAAATTTATTTAGCACTTGACAATAGGATAGTCAAGCATTATATTTGATTTAGGTTTTTTTGATTGTACACAACCTTATAAACTAAAACAATCTGGGACAACCTCGGGTTGCATCACACCGCCACTAGTTGGCCGTCTTTGTAATCCAGAGGACTGATCCCTGGTCCTATTCATTGCCTTAGGTGGTACGCGCGACATAGATAGGACCTGGGATCAGTAAATGCTGGCGCATTAATAAGCGTCTATGTAACAAACGAAAGGGTAGTTACTGGTCGCTCGCAGGCAGGACCGGGGTAACCTGGGACTGACTGCCTGGAGCAAGAAAGAAATTATGATGAAACAAAAAATTTTAATTAATCATTGGCGCTGGCTGGCGGCCAACGGATATAAGCACCAAGCTGCAAGCTGCAAGCTTCAAGCTGCAAGCTTGACAAGAAAGAATTATTATGTTATAGGAGAATCAAGGAGAAAGAAACATGACTAAACAAATAACTATTATCTGGGGCAGCAGTAAACAAAAAAAGAAAACATACAAATTTAAAACAGAAGAACAGCTCAAGTATTTTATGATGGGCGTTGACGAAGCGGAGGGCTGGTTATCATATGAAATCAAGTGAAGCATTAAAAATTATAGGCGGCAGCCTAAGCAAACCATCAAAGATGCCTGGCTGGTCAATAGGTTTACCTGCCAAAGAGTGTAAGACTGGCGGCAAGCTTCAAGCTGTGAAGGGCAGCGTCTGTTATGATTGTTACGCTCTGAAGGGCTGCTACGTGTTTAAGGTTGTGCAGGATGCGCAATACCGCAGGCTGGCAGCTATCAAGGACCCGCAATGGGTTCAGGCTATGGCTCACCTGATCAACAGCAAAAAACCGGACGTGTTTAGATGGCACGACTCAGGGGATGTCCAGGATCTGGATCATTTAAATAAAATTTATGAAGTGTGTAAACTTACACCTACAAAAAAGCATTGGATGCCGACTCGAGAAGCCTGGATCAAGGACCATCTCGATGGCAAGCCTGACAATTTAGTCATAAGGTTCAGTGCGCCCATGGTTGACCAGCGGGCGCCTGCTTCCTGGCCCAACTCTTCAAGTGTTGTCACTAAGGACCAGCCTTGGTTTGGTGCAACAAGTGTCATGTGTCCAGCTCCAAAACAAAACAACGAGTGCAAGGACTGTAGACAATGCTGGAATCCTGAAATTAAAAATGTTAGTTATGGTAAACATTAATGTTTAGACACCCAAAGTATTATAAAGAATTAAAAAAGAATTCAACCCTGAGCAAGCGTTCAATGACTAAGAACAGTAGCTCACATGTGGATCAAGAGGATCAAGCGGCCCTGGGTAGTTTGCCGGCACTGGATCCTCAATCGGATCAGTCAATTAGCTTAAGTCCACGCGACGGTGTGGTAGGGCGTTCGACTGGTCCGGGCCTCAAGCTTCAAGCAGCAAGCTCAAAGAGCTTCAAGCATCAAGCGGCAAGCGTCAAGTCCTGAGCAGCAAGCTTCAAGCTCCAAGCCGCAAGCAGCAAGTTCCGATATTCTAGAACCACGGAACAAGAAAACTGAAAAAGTTTTCTTGGGTAAAGGACCAAGGGTCTTTACCATGATAAATGTATTCTTAGGATGGCGTTTATGGAACGCAATTTGATGAGGCGAAAATCGGATTTTCTTACCTTTACTTACCTTAATTTCTATAGTGCAAAAGTGCCCAGAAGTATTACAGACCAATAGATCAGGAGTACCAAGTAAGCTAGAGTTTTCAAGTCGAATAAGTGAAAACAACTTAAAATTTTTTTTGATTTGTTGGTAAAATTTTGCCTCTGGGCCCATATATTTTTCAAGGTAACCACCGCGCTTAAATTTGTAGTTTTGGCGGTAAAGATATCCTACTAGTTTTTTCTGTTTT
>Ga0208666_1001420_pt1 | contig 10671 bp, 23 predicted proteins | sample 5B_taG_FD_184078 | JGI IMG/M metagenome (GOLD analysis project Ga0208666, IMG submission 184078) | Marine viral communities from the Subarctic Pacific Ocean - 5B_ETSP_OMZ_AT15132_CsCl metaG (SPAdes) (version 2) | ecosystem: Environmental > Aquatic > Marine > Oceanic | place: Pacific Ocean...
CAATGTGTTGTTTCCACTTACGCCATTCTTTACCAGTGTAAGTAATACAATCATGTGACTCCATATCTTCACCCCAATGGACTCTATATTCTATCCATCTGCTCACGCCGTCACCTCCAAATCGGCCATATGGCTTTACCGTTAGGGAATGCAATGTCCCAACATTCAGCACACCAACTTATCTCGTTTCTAATTTCACACGCAAGCAAAGACACGTAGCACCTGACGCAACTGTGCCTGACGGGAGGGTCGGACGGTATCCACTCGTCACTCACGCCGTCACCTCCACGCTTCTGTTAGGGTGATTGTTAATCTCTTCCAAGTGTTCTTCAAGCATCGCGTAGGTATCTGCAAGTTCATGAAGTATTCTTTCCATCTCTTTCATGGCCGCTTCGTAGCCTTCCGCTAATCCATCCATGTATGTTTTATTCACGCCGTCACCTCCATGCCGATGTTGACGAGGAACGCAAGGCTCCCCGTGCAATAGAAACAGACTCGGGTGAAGAACAGGATGCTCTTTCGTCGCTCGCTCATGCGCTCACCTCTCCGGTGCCCGAGCAGGTCGGACAAGTCCAATCAATGCCGAGGCCGGGGTCAAACAGACCGCCGGTCCCGCAACAATCTTCACAGGGGCTCATGCGTTCACCTCCGCGCATACATGCTTCCCACACTCAAAGCAATAATACCACACATCATTCAGCGTAATCTTCAGCATAGTTGCACCGTCGCAGTATTCCTCCCGAATGTCGGGGTCAGGGTCGTTTGCTTTGCACATGCACTTCATGCGTTCACCTCGTACCAGTCAGGGGCCTCAACGCGACTGTAGCGCACGTTGGACTTGGAGCGGAAGTAGCGTCGATAGGACTCGACGGCATCGCCGGGCACCTTGAACTCGTCAGGCATGGCGAGGACGAAGGGCGTCGTTGCAGGAATACGGATGGACATGTGACTCATCCGAGCGATTGGACCTTCGCAAGCGTGCGATTTGGTGTAGTCGTTTCTGCCCCGGTGCTCTTCGCACAAGCACGCAGCGTAGCGTGCAAGCCACTCAAAGTTTGCACGACAGTCACCGGCCCAGATGGTGCACGGGTGATTTGCATGGGTGACGCGCCACGGCGTACCCTTGCTGGTCAGGATGCGATGTTCGATGCAGTCTTCCTCCGTGAACCCATGCCGAGCCAGTGCTGCGCGGAGCATCTGCCCTGACTCGATAATCATCTTGCTGAGGCGCTGGTCATCCAGCATCTGCGCCGCTTTCCATGTTACTTCATCAAGCACAAAGATGTTCATCACTCATACCCCCTGACCACGGCAACAGCCTTGCCCAGCATCATTTGATTCAGCGCCCAGCGAGCGAACTCAGTCTCGGTCATGCCCTTGAGGGCCTCCTCGTCGTTGCAGTCCATGCACCAGTCCGTGTCTGTCTTCGCAAGCATGGGGTGGTTGAAGTTCTCAGCGCCACAGTTCTCACACATGGTTGCGTCGTCGTCACACTGGACCACGAGGACGCGCGTGAGCACGCCGCCCATGTCTACCATTTCGATTCTCATTCCTCTTCCTCCGTTCGTGGCGTCGCCCAGACAACTGAGCCCCTCACGTGTGGGGGCAACAGGTCACCGTTCATCGGGCAGAAGGTGCCAAGCACCATCATGTGAGAGGTCTTCTTCTCGTCCACACGGTTGACGATAGTGCCTCTGTCGAGGGCTTCGTACACCATGTGCGGCGTGCGGTAAGTCAGCATGGCGTCGTCGCCAGCGAGCAAGCCGTAGTCGTAGGGCTCGCAGGGAATGCGCTCTTCGCAGACGGGACAGGTGATGACCACAGACCACTGCTCAGCCATCTCAGTCTCGCCAGTGGGCAGCAGCAACTCCTCCTGCCCGTCGAACGTCCAGACGCCCTCCTCCAATGGGAAGGCCACGAGTGGCGTGCCGCACTTGCACTTCCATTGCTGAGCAACCTCTTGGCGCAGCATCATCTCTTGCATGTGCTGCTCCTGCGGGCTGCGGGACTCAACGTCGACGAGGGTGACTTCGCTCTCGTCCATGGTCCACCCGATGGACTCAACAAGCATGCGCATTCGGATGCGTGCTTGGGCGGCCTGCGGCGTGTTCTCTTGAACGCTCAGCGTGACCGTCTTCTCTCCGGTGCGGATGAAAGACAGGCCGAGGCCAGCGGGCTGCCAGAGTCCGCCGTCGCGCAATCGCTCAAGGATGGTACGTGCTGCCTCTTGTGGCTCGATGTCTTGTTCATCTGTCGTCATTGGTTCACCTCTGGTTGTCCGCTCAATGTGTTGTATGACCGAGTGTGTGTGTCTTTCAGGTAGACAGTCACGTCGGCAATCATCATGCAGTGCTTGCATCGAAATGATACGTCGCCAAGGGCGCCGTCTCCTTCGTCTTGCGCGCTTGTTGCGCAGTAGAAGACCCAGTAATGCTTGCATTCGTCACTCATTCGCTCGCCTCCCACACGTCGTTCAAGTTCTGTTTGATGTGCTCAGTATAAGTGAGCAGTTCCTCGTACCCAGCGATGAGTCTTGGGAGGTAATGTAGCACGTGGTCAAGTTCTGTGGCCTTGGCGTATCTGCTGACGGTTTGAGCGAATGCCGCGAGGCCTTCGGCCTTTGTCCGCATGCGCTTCAGGTTCCCTTGGTGCGCGTCGCTGAAAACGTACTCTGCGTGATTCATGCCCAAAGCCTCCCGTCTTCAAAGAGTCCCTCGTCGCGTGCGCTTTCGTAGGCGGCGTCTGCCGCATCCTCTGCGTTGGCTTCCGCGTCTGGGTAGACGTAGTCCGGCTGGTGGATTTCCAACCAGTCCATCAGGACGGCTTCCTCTTCGTGCTCGACGACGAGGTCGTAGAACCACGCAGCCATGTCCCCGATGCTCAGGGTCTTCAGAATCAACTTGGCCACGTCGGCCTTGTCCAGTTCAGTCATCATGTTGTTTGCTCGCATGCTTGTTCACCTCAGTACAGAATCTCGCTGAACATGGGCACGTTGGCCAACTGGTCCTCGATGGACCGGCCGTTGGCCTCCTTGCGCGCCATGTCGCCCAACACCTTGTGGACAGTCTGCAGTCGGTCGGTCAGGGTGCTGAAGTTCAGCGTCGAACCCTTGAGCGTCTGCTTGCCGTCGGTCCACTCAGGCTTGTGCGTGATGGCTCCGGTCAGGACGTTGTACACGTGGTAGAGGGACGCTCGGTCCTGCTCCTCCACGCGCACCCACGGCTCTGCGCTGTTGGTCCAGCCTTGGCCGAGGACACGCCACATGTGTCCGCGAGAGATGCCCACCACGTCACCGTGGTCGTCACGCTTGATGGTGGGCTTGGTGATGAGACCCTTGCGTTCGCAGATGGTCATCAGTCGCTCGAAGGTGTCTCGACCAACCTCAATGTCCTTCATGTGCTCGGCCACGAGGATTTCCTGAGCGGCCACTTCCAAGACAGACATGATGCGCGCAGAAAGCGCCTCGAAGTTGAAGTTGCCAAGCGTGCCCGTGGTGTGCTTGAGGCTGACGATGGTGGCGGCATCGCCAAGCATCATGCCGTTGGAGCAGAGGCAACGCATGGCGACGGCTTGCACCTTGTAGGAGGACGAGCCGTCAAGCGAATTGTAGATGACGAAGCCGATGCGGTAGTCGCCGGCCTTCATGCCCAGTGAGCGGGAGCCGAATCCGAGGGACTTCGCAGCCTTCTCGTAGTCAACGCTGCTCGTCACATCAACGAAGCACGCCGCCTTGCCACCCTCGTTCCATGCGAGGACTTGCGCAGGCCAGCCGCGCTCAGCCGCCATGTCGAGGACAGGGCCGAAGCCCTTGCGGTAGGGCATCGGGTAGTAGCCCGCGCTGAAGGTGCCGAGGTAGGCGCCAGCCGGGCGCTTCTTATCGGCGTAGAGCGGGTTGAAGATGTGGAAGGCAGAGGGCTCACCGGCCGCGTTGTTGACGCGGGCAACGGTTGACCCTGCGTGCCCCTCTTCGTGCATGACGAAGGCAGGCTTGCGCACGGGCTCAAAGTCCCAGTTGATGCTGTCCTTCTTCCGGCGTCCGCCGCTGAACAGCATTTCGTCGAAGGGGCCATCGGGCATGACCACCTGTTGCTCGCCGTCCTCAGCAACCACCGTCACGGTGGGGGCGCTGGCTTGGGTGGACGTGGACCAGAGCGGGGTTTCATCCTCGACGTCGTCCGTCGAGTGGAGGCTCAGTTCCTCTCCGTACTCCATCGCAGACACGACGGCGATGTGTTCATCGGTCACGTGTAGGGGTGGGTACTGCGCAAGGTGGGCGCTGATGCCCTCGCCGCGCATGCTGTCGTCGGTACGAACGAGGATGGCCACACGGTTGCCCGCGATGCGCTCGAAGCGCGCCACCATCGTTCGCGGCAAGCGAACGGAACTGATACCCGCCGTCGACGGGTAATCCAGTTCCAGCATGTTCGCTGTGCTCTGCGTCACTTTTCCAATCAGTACATTTTCGTTCTGCATATTCATTCCTCTTGTTGTCGGTTTTTCATTTGTTTGCCTTGTTTTTGGTGGAAGGCAACCACTCTTCTTTATTGGGGAGTTATAAGGGACTGGCCGCAGTGGGCCGAATCGAGTGAATAGGAAAAGGATAAGCCAGCCGTCTCCATGGGAGGGGCATGAGCGGGCCGCTTGAGCAGGCTTGGGCCTTGCTCAAGTTCCAGCCCGCTGAAGGGAAGCAACTGGGTCAGGGTCTGAATCAGTACGTGTATGGGCGAGACGACGACCCAAACGTCACCAAGGTCGGGAGCGCTGCTGCACTCTCCGACATGTATCTACTGAACAGGAACGCCGCGATGAACCCGCTGTTTGAATCACAGCGACTCATCCCAATGACGCAGGCACTACCAATGGAGGCAGCCGCTCGCTTCAGCGGATATTCCCCTGTTCTGTCTGAACAGTTGAGAGGGGACCCTGTAGAAGAGACTTCAAGGGACCCCATCCGAGGGAGGCAATTGGCTCAGGCCCTCATGGACCAGACGAGCCAAGGGCCACTGCTTGAGGCACTGGGTGTAGGAGACGTTAAGCCAGCGAACTGGATGCAGGTTCAGCCACAACGGGGCATCCCTGAGGCTGTGGTTACAGGAGACCCAAATCGAAAAGGGCTGGCAGTCATTCACGACCCAATGTTCTACGGCGCTACGAACCCACAAGCACCGCTGGCTCGTTTCGCAGCGGAAGCCGCTCGGGGAACGCCTCGTCGCCTTGGGATTGATTACACGGTTCCCGAGCCCATGCGGGAGGCATTTGCCCGTCGTGTCGACGAACTACCGTTCGACCAGTTCACCGAGCCAATCTTTGAGAGTGAGGTCCCGATGACGCTCGGCGAAGAACAGGCGATGATGGACAGGATTCTGCAGAACGAAGCCGAACTCACTCGGATTCTTTCTCCCGTTGGCGCATCTCTTTGAACATCTCAACGGCTGCGATTGAACGTGGGTAAGCGTCAGCGACCAGATGACTGATGCCGGGCTCACCGCGTCGCTTTGGGAATGTTCCGCAGTGCTCGTACTCGTCTTCGTGACGAGGCTGGGTGTCTGCGTCGAGGTTGGCTTGGACGACACGCCACATGAAGTCGGCGATGCGTCGCTTGAACTCCTCCTCGTCGCGTCCATCGAAGCGCATGATTTGGTCAATCATGCCAAGCATACCCCTGAGATTTCTGGTCCAGTAGGGGTCTTCGTGGTCCTGCAAAGACCAGACATTGATACGCGTGTTCTCGGTTACTTCATCTTCCATCCTCGTTCCTCCTTCAGTCGCTTGACCAGTTGGCTCACCAACCCTTTGCGCTTCTGGACGTCACCGCCGTCCAGCACAGCCTTGACCACCTCGCGCTTCTCCTCGACCACGCGGTCGAAGTGCTCGTCCACCGTGCCCACGCAGGACAGGTAGATGGCGTGCACGTGCTGGCTCTCTTGACCGATGCGGTACACACGGTCCTCGGCCTGCTCTTCGTCGGTGGGCGTCCACTCGCGCTCAAGGAAGAGCACGGTGTCCGCAGCGGTGAGGGTGATGCCTTCCTTGGCGGCCATGGTGTTGCAGATGAGCACCTTCACGTGGCCTGCTTGGAAGTCGTCGACGATGGCCTGCCGGTGATGGGAAGCCGTGTCGCCGCTGATGGTGCGGCAGTCGGGGAATCTCTCAGCGAGTTTGGTGAGAACGTCACGGTGGTGAGTGAACACCACAATGGGCTTGCTCGTTTGCTCACGGTAGAGTTGAATCCAGTCGGCTGCGTAGTTGACCTTGACGCGCCCACACTCGTGGCGCAGTTCGTTCAGCATCTGAAGCGCACTGCCCGGAGGTAGAGGCTCACCGTTGAAGTAGCACTTGTTGATGAATGCGTCCCACTCTTCCTGCAGGATGTCGTAGGGTCGCCGGTCCTCTGGCGTGAGTTTGACTGGGAAGAACGTCCGCGTCTTGGGCGGTAGTTCAGGGAGCACCTCGCTCTTCAGGCGACGGATGCACAGGTCACGCGTGCGCTCATTGAGTTCTTGCGTGTTCGACGCGCCGCTGAAGTCCCAGCCCCAGCCGTCGTTGTAGGGGTCGCAGTAGCGCTGCAGGAAGTCCCACTCAGAGTTGAATTGGTCGGGGCGCATGAGGTTCAGGGTGTTGAAGAACTCACGTGGTCGGTTCGAGATGGCCGTGCCCGAGAGGGCAAGGACCTTCGGAGAGCAACGGGCCACGTTGATGGTGGACACCGTGCGCTGCACCGGCTTGTCCCGACTGCCGCTGTTCTTGATGTAGTGCGACTCGTCGAGGATGACGAGGCGTGGGGCGATGCCCACGAGGCTGTCTTCGTACTTGCCCATCATGTCGTAGTTGATGAGGACAAAGTCAGCGGTAGGAATGTGAGTTGCGAAATCGAGGTCGCGCGCTTCGAGGTAGGCCTCAGCCGAGGCGCGTGTCTTGCACTGCTCCTCAGAGGCCCCTTGCTCGCGTGCGAAGTCCTTGACCTGCTGCGCCTTGATGGCGCCACGAGGCTCAATGACGTGGACGGATTCTGACGGAAGCCACTTGTTGAGTTCCTTCTTCCAATTGAACTTCACGTTCGACGGGCAGACGACCACAGCCGGACGAGCGTCTGGGTGCAGGGCTGCGTAGCCGATGGCGCTGATGGTCTTACCAATGCCCATCTCGTCACCGATGAGGCAGCGACCGTTGCTCAGTTCAGCGAAGGCCACGGCCACCTTCTGGAAGGGGTAGAGGTCGAGTCCGGTCGGGAACTTGCCTGCCAACTTGGTGTCGATGGCCTCGATGCCTTCACGCGTGAGGGTGGCTGCACTGCTGATGGAGACACGCTCGATGGTTTCCTCGACCGCTTGGCGCACGTCATCGCACGAAGCGATGGCTTCGGCCAGCGGCGGGTAGAGTTGCTCCACTCCGTTGTGAAGCGTCCACGCTTGCGTGGTGGGAATAGACCAGCATCGCTGGTCGGCGTGCCACTTGCGCCCGCTGATGCCTCGCACGACCTCGACGACCTCGGCGTTGTACGGGAAGTGCAGGTAGAGTTGGGTGCGCTTGGCCTTGACCCAGCAGTCGGTGGCCGGTATGTCGTTCATGTCTGCGTAGGTAGACATGGCGGAGGTGTCGTAGCCGAGCCGCTGGAGTAACGTGCATGCTTCGGCGATGACGCTGGAGTAGGATTGGATGCTCCACGCGCGCTTGTCGGAATCCCACATGTGCTTGGGGAATCCGAGGTTGCTCTTGAGGAAGCCATTCGTGTCTGGGTCGTAGGCATACCGGAGGGCGAGTCGGTCACCGAACTTGGGGTGACGGTATGCTTCGACGCTGACCAGTTCACCTCTCATTCACACACCTCGTCCCAAACGTCAGGGAAGTCGTTGGCGAGCCGCTCAACGATACCCATGTAGAGATGAATCTGCTTCCCAAGGCGCCTGATGTATTCGAGACGCTTCTCGGCTACCTCTTGCCACGTCATGCCGTAGTCCGCTGGGTTCATTCTTCCCCACCTTCGATGTAGCGTTGGAACTCCATGTAGTCGAACTCCATGGGCCAACTTTGATATTCGTAGAACTTCTCAAGGTAGGTGTGCATGCGGCGCTGCTCAGTGTGATAGCGCTCACACAACTCTTCCAGTTCAGCAATGCGCTTCTTGGCCTTGGACAGTGCGATGTGAACGCCGCTCATTCCTCTTCCTCCCATTCGATGTAGTGGTCAAAGTAGTCCTCGATAATCATCGGCATGTTGAGTTGCACCATCCCTCGAAGATTACCCTCTCGCACAATGAAATAGAACTCGTCGAGTTGCCGTTCCACACTTTCAATTTTAATTCTCATTCGCACACCTCGTCCAAAACGTGAGGGAAGTCTTTGGCGAGTTGCTCAACGATGTTCATGTAGACGTGAGTCTGCTCAGCCAGTACCCTGAGTTCTTTCGTGAGTTCGTCATACTTCTCGACCTTCAATTCGAGTGCTCGCAAGTAAGCGGAAGACACCGTCATGGTCGCTGCCTTGGGCACTACCTGTCGCTCGGCCACGCCGCGAGGACCGACTTTACCGAAGCGCTTGCGAGGGATGACGCCCCCATCGCGGAGTTTCTTCAATTGCCCCGACACAGCAGGTACCGAACGGCCGAGTTTCGCAGACATCCAAGCGTAAGTCCTACCGTTGGTCACATACTCAATCAGTAGGTCGTTCTCTTGTTCTGTCCATCGAGTCCACAATCTGCTCTCCATGTTCATGCCTCCGTCTCGTCCTGTGCCATGTAGACTGCAATGACGTTGTTGCTCGCAATGAGTGCTGCGCGAAGGGCAGCGTTCTCACGCTTGAGTTGGGACGCTGACTTCGTTGCACCTTCGGCCTCAGCCTGCTGCGACAGTCGCTGACGCAGTGAATTGTTGTCGCTCCGAAGCGCCTTGATAACGACCTGCAACTCAGCGAACTCCTCGCTGGTCTTGTCGACCATGAACTGTGTGAGTTCGACCTTCTTCTTGGCGGGCTTCTTCTTGGCGGGCTTCTTGGACTTGGGTTCGGCGTCCTCACCCGTGGGCAAGACGTTCTTCGGTCCACCCTTGCGGCTCGGCTTGACGGGGCCAGTTGATTCGCCCCGTCGCTCGACGTCCACACCACTCTTGCGCAGGGTGCTCAAGCGCGTATAGACTGAGGCTTGCGTTCGCCCCAGCAGGGTTGCGATGTTCTTTGTGGAAGTGCCCTTGGCCCACTCCTCACGCAGTCGCTCGTCGTCTTTCGTTGTCCATTGTCCTCGGTTCTTATTGGTCATGTTCATGCCTCCTTTGTTTCGTTCTCCACCTTGGTGATGGCGAGTTGGATAAGAGAAGTCCAGTGCTTCTCGTCGATGTCCCAGCCCTGCAGGATGTATTGCAGGAAGCCTTCAAGACCTTCGCGGTCAAACTTGCTGAGCCACTCCTCGATGGGAGCGGTCAGCCCGTTGACGAGCGCTTCGCGGTTGTACGGATTGTCGGGGTTCATGCGTCTACCTCCGATTCAAGCAAGTAATGTCGGTAATCCAGAAGGGCGTCACTGAGAGTGTTGATACAGGATTTAAGGTAGGGCCAATGTGGGTTCGCTCGCAAATTGCAGGAAAACTTCCACAGGGTTTCCTCAAAGGCATACACTTCGTGCGGCTTCATTCAGATGCCCTCCAGCATGTCGTCGTCCCACATGGCTGCGACGACTCGGCCTGCGATACCTTGCGTGCCTTCCTGAGCAGCCCATCGAACCACTTCGATGAAGTATTCTTGCAGGTTAGGCTCCATGAGAACCACCACGCAGATGCGGTCGAACTTGTCTCGCACATTCATTCGTCTCCCCCCATGTCCAGATAGGCGAAGGCTTCGAGAATTGCCGCCATCCCGTCCGTGGTCAACTTTCTGTGGGTCACTGCGCATTCGACGGCATGGATGAATCGGTTCCTAAGCGCAATATCGTTTTCCAAGACCTTGTCCAAAATCTGAAGGAAGGTATCGAAAACTTGGTGCTTCATGTCGTCTACCTCTTCAATGTGGTCGCAGTAGGCTTCCCATTGCTTTCGGGCCAGTCTCAGTTGTTTCTCTGCCTCAGTGTTCATGCGTCCACCTCCTTCAGAATCCAGTCACCGTGTTCACGGGACCACACGTAGTCGCTCGTCCAACCTTCCACGCCGATGCGACGGAAGCCCTCGTTGGGCTGGGTCGGCGTCATGCCCACGGGGTCGACGGTAGCGAAGTCCGGCGGGACCATGTTGCCGTGCTCTTTCACGCACGTGAGTCGAGTGTGCTTTCCGAGGTCGCTGAAGTAGTACGAGGGTGCGAAGTCGCCAGTCGGGTGCAGTTCGCTCAGCACCCACTTACCCTTGACCTGTTTCAGAATCAGGTCCACTTGGCTTTCACCGTCACCATCCAAAGAAATGGAAACGTGACGCCCGTCGCCTCCCCACATACCTTGGTAAATGTCGAACTCTTCTTCGGTCATTCGTCACTCCTCCGTAGAATGTCTTGGGACACAGCCTCTTGTGCGATTTCCGCATCGCGGCGCTTGATGTAGGGACCGGACGTGGGCAGGCCGTCAACGTAGACGACGTAGCCGTTGCCAATCTCGTACTCGACGGTGATGTACTGGCCCGCTGCGTAGAAGATTCGTTCACTCATCGTCCTCACCCCAGTTCGTGAGCGGGCCGATGTAGAATTGGAAGAGGTTGGTGTCC
>Ga0208666_1001421_pt1 | contig 10667 bp, 11 predicted proteins | sample 5B_taG_FD_184078 | JGI IMG/M metagenome (GOLD analysis project Ga0208666, IMG submission 184078) | Marine viral communities from the Subarctic Pacific Ocean - 5B_ETSP_OMZ_AT15132_CsCl metaG (SPAdes) (version 2) | ecosystem: Environmental > Aquatic > Marine > Oceanic | place: Pacific Ocean...
ATGCTGGTCCAAGAGATTTACCTTATCCAAGAAGAGATAAAACTTTTGGTATGAATCAATTAGGATATCAATCATTGTCATCAATAATGAAAATACCAGGAATTAAATTTCATCATATCAATTTAGATGAAGACCAACCATATATGGGCGCTGGTGTTAAACGACAAATGAGACAAGCAGCTCAATTCGGAGCAAGTAAATTCACAACTAATGATGAATTCAAAAGAATCAATCAATCTTATTTTGATGAATTGTTAAGAAAAAGATTAAACGACCCTAAAAAGTTAGCAGCAAAAGTTAAACAAGCTTCTAAATTTTGTCAAGATATTATTGACGCAGCTCTTGGTGGAAAAAAAGCAACAGGTAAAATTAAATCAGTTATCGATACTTACCAATCCAACAGAACAGCTCACACACAAGAATCAGAAGCATATAGTTTGGCAGGAGCAATAGGTGATGACTTAGCTCGTTTGTATACATATTATGGATATTACTTAGGTGCATTAGAACAAGAAAAGCAAGATAAAATTAAATACGGAACAACAGACTTTTCAAGAAGCGATGTCGAATCATACGCAAAAGATGTTCAACAATACTACAATGGAATTATGGCAGGAAAATTTAGATAATGGTTAAGTTAAAAGATATATTAGAAACATTAGACGAAAAAGATTTTTCAGGTATTACAGATGTAGGACTTGGATATTCTAATAAAGAAGCACAAAGATTTTCAGTAGATGCCGTAAACAAAGCATCAAAAGAAATAGGAAAAGCTCAACAACGAGCAGTAAGTATTTTTACATCAGATATGAAAAATGGTAAATACGATAAGTTTGACTTGGTTAGAAGTATTAAAGATGGAAACATCAAGGACTCAAGTTTTTCTAAACGAGGTGTATTGAAACAATTATTCTATGATGTGAAAGATAGATTTAACAAATATGGAAGACGAAAAAAGAATTAACTTATATTTATTAATAAGGAGAATATAAAATGGCAAAGTTAAAAAAATTAGTAAAAGAAAACTTCTCATTAGTCGGTGGGGTCGTTAGTGTCCCAGCTATTAATGCAGGATATGGTTCTTTATCACAAATAGTAAAAGAAAAGTATGGTGAATCAACACAAAAAGTTTCATCAAAACAAGTAAGTGAAGCACTTAGAAGTTACAATAAGTTAGGTGAGGCACTTTATCAACAACAATCGTTGAAAGAAACTGCTAAATCACTATCACAGATAGCTGAAATGGCAGCAACACATACAGTACAAGAAACTGAAGATTGGTTTGACAAAGTTACGGTAAGTCGTAATATGAAAGAATTAACAAACCACTCAAAACAATTTTCAAAAATCGCAGAAGAAGCATCATCAGTTCAACAAAGATTAGCAGGACTATATGAAGATATGGGTAATATTTTAAATCGTTATTACGACATACCAGAAAGTGCACAAAAAGTTGATAGTGATGAGGAAAAGAAAGACTCAATTGAAGAAGGTGATTATGACGCATTTTTTCAAAAAGCAATGAAAAAGTTTGGAATCTCTTCACCAGACGAATTAGGTTCTGATGAAAAAAAGAAAAAGTTTTTCAACTATGTAGATAAAAACTATTCAGCAAAAGCTGAAGGTAAACTAAAATAATGAAACTTAAAAAACTATTATCAGAATCAAGTTTAAAAGTATTGGACAGAAAGTTTGGTGAGCCATTACCAACACTTGAAGACACTACAAGAGCATATAAATTAAAACAAGAAGAAGAAGTCAAAGAACCAGTGAAAGAAGTTTCTTATTCATTTAGCACAACTGATAAAAGAGACCAGGTTTCACCTATGGGATATAACTTGTTAAGAAAAGATGTAATAACATTAAAAGATGCGGTAAAGTCATTAGAAAGGTCAGTTAAAAAACAACACCAATCAGATACACACCACGACTTAATATATTTACTAACAAGAGCACACGAAGCTTACAAAAATTCAAAAAAATAAAGAAAGAGAGTAAAGGTTGTTAAAAGTAGAGATTCGTAAGGGTCAATCAGTAGAAAAAGCACTTAAGATATTTAAACGAAAAGTCAAAGATTCTGGCATTATGTTTGAATTGAAAGAGCGTTCTTTTTATAAAAAGCCATCGGCATTAAAAAGAGAACAAAGAAACAAAGCTAAACTACGAACCAAATACGAAAAATTAAAAAATCAAGACGATTAAAATAAATCACACAAAGTGTGTATATTTTTTACAAACTTGATATTTATTATTAAATAAATACACTATCGTGCATTCGCACAACATATAGTGTAACCGATTAAACTAATCAAATTATAGTTCCAAATAACTATATTGAATCCAAACGGAGAAATTAACAATGGATGATTTATTAAGAGACGCTATTGCTGATGCGAAAGCAGTTAGAGAAACTGCATTAGCAAACGCAAAAATAGCACTTGAAGAAGCATTCACACCACGTTTGAAATCTATGCTATCTCGTAAAATCGAATCTGAAATGGACCAAGAAGAAATGGAAGATGAAGATGAAATGAGAGAAGAAGAGGACGCTGAGGAAAGAATGGACGCAGACGAAATGGAAAAAGACGCAGAAGAAATGAAAATGGACGCTGACGAAATGGAAAAAGACGCTGAAGAAATGGAAGACAAAGACGAACTTCACTCTATGGACAAAGACGAAACAGAAGACGCTGAAGAAATGGAAATGGACAAAGATGAAACTGAAGACGCAGAAGAAATGAAAATGGACGCTGATGAAACAGAAGACTCTGAGGAAATGGCTATGATGAATAAAGACGAAACTGAAGACGCTGAAGAAATGGAAGATAAAGAAGAAGATGAACTTGACTTAGAATCAGTATTAGCTGAGTTAGAAGCTGACTTAAACAAAGATGAAGAAGATGAACTTGACGAATCTGAAGACAAAGAGGAAGAAGAGAAAGTCGACGAAAATGATGTATCATCTGAAATAGGTAAAGCGGATAACAAAGTCGCTGACGCAGCTAACGATTCTTCAAAAGTAGGACAAGGCCCTGAATCAGAAGGTTCAGACAAAGCCGCTGGAGCAGAACTTGGCGACCACACAGTCGTTAAAGAAGCTGAAGACAAAGAAGAGGAAGAGATGGACGAAGACCTTGACCTTGACGAAGTCTTAAGAGCACTTACTGAAGAAGAAGACGCAGAAGAAGAAGCAGACAAAGTGGATGAACTTAAAAAAGAAATCAAAGAAACTCGTAATGTTGTAAAATTCATGCGAGCAAAATTAAACGAAGTTAATTTATTGAATGCAAAACTATTGTTTTCTAACAAACTATTTAGAGCATTTGGATTGAGCAACAACCAGAAATTAAAAGTTGTTGAGAACTTTGACAGAACTACAAATTTAAGAGAAGTTAAATTGGTTTACGCTACATTAGCAGAATCATTTAAAAGACCTTCTAAATTAAGTGAGTCAGTAACAAAAGGTTCAAGCTCAAAACCAACTCGTTCTACAAAACCTGCAAAGCAGGAAGTATTGTCAGAAGGACACGAGTTAAAAGCAAGATTCAAGAAATTAGCAAACATACTTTAAGGAGTAGACTAAAATGAGTAAATTAAATTCAATAGAGTCATTAATGGACGGATACAATCCACAAAGACAACTATTAGAACAAACTCGTCAGTTAGTTAAGAAATGGGAACCAACAGGTCTTTTAGAAGGTTTAGAAGACGAAACTAAAACTCACGGAATGGCAGTATTGCTTGAAAACCAAGCAGGTCAGTTAATCCAAGAGTCTTCAGTTACTGGTGGACAAAACGCAGAAGAATGGAGTGGAGTAGCACTTCCATTAGTAAGAAGAATATTTGGTGAATTAGCAGCACAAGAATTTGTGTCAGTTCAACCAATGAACTTACCTTCTGGTCTTATTTTCTATCTTGACTTCAAATATGGAACAACCCAAACAGGTAACCATACAAAAGGCGCAGATGTATACGGAAATACATCAGGTTCTAATGTTGACGCAAGTGGTGGTTTATACGGAGCCGGTAAATTCGGATATTCTATAAATGACGCTACAACAGGCGATACAATTCGTATTCACGCATCTACAACAGACGCAACTAACTTTACAACAAGTTCAGTAAGTTGGTCTGATGTTGATTACGAACCAGACCTATCAGCTTCAGTTGCATTAGGAAGTGAAGTAGATAATGGATTGGTTAAAATTACAACTGGTATTGAAGCATACACAAACCCAGATAAAGACGGAATTAGAGCATTCTCTATTTCAGGTTCTGCGTTTGATGAATTCTTCCCAGCTTACACAAAGATAAATTCAGCAGAAACTGAAATTAGCTTTATTGTTAAAAAATCAGCAGCAACAGCACCATTAAGTGCTTCAGTAGCTTACCACAAACAACCGGTAACAAACTATTCAAGAACTGATTTTGAAGCAACAGCAGCTCAAACAGCGCTAAACCCTGAGACTGATATCGATATACCAGAATTAGACATTGCGTTAAAGAGCATTCCAATCATTGCGAAAACTCGTAAGTTAAAAGCAGTCTGGACACCAGAACTTGCACAAGACTTAAACGCTTACCATTCAGTTGACGCAGAAGCAGAATTAACATCACTATTATCAGAATACATTTCAATGGAAATTGACTTAGAAATTCTTGATATGTTGATGGCTAACGCTTCAGCTAAAACAGAACATTGGTCAGCAAGAGTTGGTTTCGAATTCGATTCAAGCGCAAATTCATCAAATGGTGGATTCGTAGAATCAAGTGGTGCTTCAAATGCATACACTAAAGGTGATTGGTTCCAAACACTTGGTAACAAGATACAATCAGTATCTAACGCTATTCATCAGAAAACACTAAGAGGTGGAGCAAACTTCATAGTTGTAAGTCCTGAGACTGCAACAATCTTAGAGTCAATTCCTGGATACGCAACAAGTGCAGATGGTGACGCTAACACAAATCAATTCGCTATGGGTGTTCAAAAAGTAGGGGCAATTAACAACAGATACACTGTTTATAAAAACCCTTATATGTTAGAGAATCAAATCCTTGTAGGATTTAGAGGAGCTAACTTCCTTGAAACAGGTGCGGTATACGCTCCATATGTTCCAATGATTATGACACCATTAGTATACGACCCTAAAAACTTCACGCCAAGAAAAGGTGTGATGACAAGATACGCTAAGAAGATGGTTAGACCAGAATTCTATGGTAAAGTCGTAGTTGCAGATATTAACTTTGTATAATAGTTAGTATTTCAACACATACTAAAAGCTGAATAAGCATACGAAAAACCCCTATTAATTTAGGGGTTTTTTGTTTATATGATACTTATATACAGAGATTATTTCCAGCCCTGGCGACGGATGTCGTGGGTATTGTAATCTACAATTAAAGGATTTGGGAAGCAGGAAATCCCCAAATTGCATGGAGAATAAGAAATGGCAAATCAAACAAAAGCTAGTTTGAAAAGTAAACTAAGAGAATCAAATGCAAATTATTTAGATAATTTAGCAGATTCAATCGTAACTTTATCAGACACTCAAACTATTACTGGTAATACAACTCAAAACGCTTTGATTATGGGTGTTCAAACAGTCGCAGCAGCAGGTGCAAACCAAGGCGCAGCAGGAGCAATCGTTCAAGGTAGTGGAGCAGTTGTAATCGTAACAGGTGCAGATGACGCAAAAGGTGTTAGACTACCTTTACTATCAGCTTGTACTGTTGGAGAAACATATTTCGTAATGAACAATCTTGCAAATAAGACATTAGAAATATATCCAGGTTCAGGTGACGCAATTAATGTAGCGGCAGACAACGGAGCAATTACTGCAGCAGCCGACACAATCACTATGTTCATATGTATGGACTCAGCTGAATGGTTCGGAGCAGAGTTACCAGTAATATCAGCATAATAATTTCAGTCCTGAAACTGATTTATTATAACGAAATAAAAGCCCCCTATTTTATAGGGGGTTTTTTTATACACAAAAGTTTCATATTTGATATTTATTATTGTAATATTACATAGTTTTTAACACCTTATAAGGAGATTTTAATGGCTCAAGAAGCAATATGGCCAGGTAGTGGTTCAGCTATAACGACTGTTAGTAATTCAACACCATTCGCATTATATGACACGGATACAACATTTCAAACTGATGGTCCAAAGTTCGCAAAATGGTGTGCTCAAAGACTCGGTTATCCAATAACCGCAGTTGAACTTCAAGATTCTCAGTTCTATGCTTGTTTTGAAGAATCAATATCAGAATATAGTGCACAAGTCAATCAATTTAATATTCGTGACAACTTATTAAACCTAAAAGGACAAGCAACAAGTTCAAACTTTACTCATAAACGAGTGAAATCAACTTTATCAGAAGTAGTTTTTATTTCAGAAGAATATGGACAAGAAGCACAAGTTGGTGGTACGGTAGATTTTAAAAGAACCGCAGTATCTATAAATTCTGGAAGTCAAATTTATGATTTGAATAATGTGATTAGTGAAGTAAGTCATTCTGGACAATCAATTGAAGTTAAAAGAGTTCATTATGAGGCGAGTCCAGCAGTAACGAGATACTTTGACCCATACGCATCAACAGGTCAAGGAACATACAATATGTTAGATGGATTTGGTTTTGGTAATATGTCACCGGCAATCACTTTCGTATTACAACCAATCTATGCAGATTTGTTAAGAATACAAGCAATTGAGTTTAACGACCAAATAAGAAAATCTGCGTATTCATTTGAAATTCGTAATAATCAACTAAGAATATTTCCAGTTCCAACTGAATCAGGTTCATTATGGGTAGAATATATATTGACAGATGAACGAGATAATCCACTAAGAACACGATATAGTGGTTCGGCAGATGTAGTATCAGATTATTCTAATGTAAGATATGACAATATGACTTATTCTAACATCAATGATGTCGGTAAACAATGGATTAGAAAATATGGATTAGCATTATCAAAAGAGTTATTAGGTATCGTTCGTAGTAAATATGGAACAATTCCTATTCCAAATTCAGAAGTTTCATTAGACGGAGATACATTAAGAGCTGAAGCCGCAGCAGAAAAAGAACAATTAATAGAACAATTGAGAGAAAATTTAGAACAAACAAGTCGTAAAGCACTTATGGAAGCTAAAAGAGATGAAAGTGAATTTGAACAAGAAACTCTAAAAAAAGTTCCATACCCAATTTACATAGGATAAATAAATGGCAAGTCGTTATTACCCGCAAAAAGACTTGGACACCATAGATAAGTTTAATAGAGAACTATTAGGTGAACCAAACATAAGTAAAGACGGAATTATAAATCAGACCGTAATTGTATATAAAGTTTCAGTTTATGATACTGAATCTAATATGTATGGTGAATCCGCTGGTGGTAAAGTTTACAAGCCAGGTGTTAATTTACCTTGTCTTGTAGACGCAGAAGACTTTGACTTTAATACAGATGACTTTGGACCAGACCAAAGACAAAATGTTGTATTTGCATTTCAAAGAGATTATTTAGTTGAAGTTAATTTTAGACCAGAAATCGGTGATATAGTAAATTGGAATGGTGGTTATTTTGAAATTAATGCATTTAATGAAAATCAATTAGTAGGTGGTGATGTAAATAACAATCACTCTATTGTCGCTACCGCACATTTAACAAGACTATCAACAACAAACATTGAACAACAACGAGGTTTCTAATGGCAAGGAATAAACCAATACCAAGAAGTCAACGATTGGAATTTAATCGTGGAACAAAAATCAGTCGTAATTCGCCTGGAGCAACAGATGATGTAAAAAATATATCCGTAAGTTTAATGGATATGGATAGTTCTATTTTATTTTATTTTAACAATGTTATTAAACCAGAAGTAGAAGAAAATAAAGAAAAGGTAAAAGTCCCTTGTATTTACGCATCACCAGAAAGATGGGTGTCTATACAAAAGAACGGATTTCTAAGAGATAAAAAAAATCAAATTATATCCCCATTGATTGTTTTTAAAAGAACAGCTATGGAAAAAAATCAAGATATTCCTATTGATAAAGTGGATGCTAATAAACCAAGAAATTTTTACGCATTCCAAAAGAAATATAGTAATTTTAATCGTTATGATAAGTTTAGTGTTTTACAAGATTTATCACCAGGTAGAGAATATTACAATGTAGCAATGCCAGATTATGTAACTCTAACTTATGAGTTTACAATTTTTACATCTTACATTGAACAAATGAATAAAATCATTGAGAAGATAATGTATTCTGAGGGTTCTTATTGGGGTGAACCAGGTAAGATGAGATTTAGAACTCAGATAGAAAGTTATTCAGACGCTTCAGAAATGGACACGGAAAGACTTATAAAAACAACATTTACGGTTAATCTATTTGGGTATATTTTACCAGAAACTTACAACAACTATACGACAACACAAAAATATCTTACACCTAAAAAAATTATAATGAGAGAGGGAGCTGACACTAAGATTGTAGACGATACTGGTAAATCGGTATTGGCACCAAATGCAGCAGCCGAAGGTGGAGATACAACAAAAGATTTATTTTCTATATCCGTATCAAGTGGATTAACATTAACACAAGGAACAGGTGTAACTATATCAAATAGTGGTGTTAGTTTTGATGGTTCAAGTCCACTAACACAAGCAATATCCATTGGACAATCAGTAGGAACAACAGATAATGTAAAGTTTAATCAGGTAACAGCAAGTAGTGCAATACAAATTGGAGATTCACCTTTAACAAAGTATAATTCAACAGGTATTAGTGGTAGTATTGATATAACGGGTTCATTAATTACAACAGGTAATATGACCGTAGCAGGAAATACTACGATTAGTGGAAGATTAACCGCTAATGAATTCCATACCGTAATGACTTCCGCTTCAATATTGTTTGAAAGTGGTTCAACAAAGTTTGGTAATTCAACTGATGATAAACACGAATTTACAGGAAGTGCACAAGTTACTGGTTCATTTAGTTTAAATGGATATGAAGTAAACGAGATATCAAACGATACAAGTTTAACAGATGGAAGTGCAACTGCATTAGTAACTGAAAATGCATTAAAAACTTACATAGTAGCGAATACAGGAACTATTTCAACATATTTAAGGAAACAATTTGTAAAGGTATCATCTGGCATTTCTAATTCTTCAACGGCAAGTTTCAATAGTGTGGCAACAGCTTCTGCACCAACGGGATATACAGCAACATCTGAAAATGATTTTATATTTTTTATTAATGGACAATATATGGAACACGACGCTTTAACAATACAACAAGCAGGTTCCAACTTTTTACTGATAGTTAACACGAGTGGTATAGGATATACATTAGAAAGTGATGATGAAATTTTAGCAATTGGTAAATTTAATTCGTAGGATTAAAAATGGGTGCACCTAAATTTATACTTAAAAACCCAATAACGATTGAAACACCAACAGGTGTCATATCAATCGTTGATAGTAATACTTTTGAATCACAAGCGTTCTTTTTAAAAAGTGATAAAAATGTTGAATTGAAAATTGGACAAGCAGTAACGACAAGTTCTAATGTTCAGTTTTCAAATGTAACGAGTTCAAAAGTAGTAAAAGTTGGTAATTTATTTTTAGGTCAAGGATTTATTAGTAGTTCAACAGGTTTAGTTTCACAGACCGGTAGTATGGTCGTTACACAAGAACTAACCGGTAGTGGAAATATGACACTAAATGGTAGATTGACCGCCACAAAGATTGAAGCGAGTGTTAGTGAATCATTTACATTGTTTGAAAGTGGTTCAAGTATATTTGGGGACACTACAAATGACAAACATATGTTAACAGGTAGTGTTGATGTAACGGGTTCATTTAAATTAAATGGATATCAAGTAAATGAAATATCAAATGATACTGCATTTAGTGATGGTAGTTCAACCGCATTAGCAACTGAAAATGCGGTAAAACAATACTTTACATCTACTGGTGCTATTGATAAAAACACTTACATTAGAAAGTCATTTGCACATACAGCTAGTATTTCCAATACAGCGACTGCAAGTTTCAATGCTATTACGGCATCGGCACCAAGTGGACTAACAACCACAAGTGAAGAAGATTTTATGTTTTTTGTAAATGGTATGTTGATTGAAGGAGACGCATTAACAATACAACAGAAAACATCAACTAATTTAGAGTTGAGATTGAACACATCAGGTTTAGGATACTCATTAGAAAGTGGAGATGAGGTCGTAGGATTTGGTAAATTTAATAGTTAGATATTTATAAGTAGGAAAAATACAAGAGAATTATGGCAAATATTAAGGGAAAACAACTATCGAGTAATTTAGCAGTAACTAATGTTACGGCAAGTGGACATATAAGTGCGAGCGGTGATTTAACTGCTAATAATTTAAATGTTGGGCAATACATCTATCACATAGGTGACCCTAACACTTTTCTTAATTTTACAGATGATAGACTTAGATTTAATATTGGTGGTATATCATACATAGATTTAAACGATGCTTCATCAGCTCCACACGATATTACATTCAATGATGGTGGTAACAATATAGATTTTACAATTAAAGGTAGTTCTAATAATCCTTTATTTAAAACAGACGCTTCTACAAATAGAATAGGAATGTTTGGTGTAGGT
>Ga0208666_1001423_pt1 | contig 10660 bp, 19 predicted proteins | sample 5B_taG_FD_184078 | JGI IMG/M metagenome (GOLD analysis project Ga0208666, IMG submission 184078) | Marine viral communities from the Subarctic Pacific Ocean - 5B_ETSP_OMZ_AT15132_CsCl metaG (SPAdes) (version 2) | ecosystem: Environmental > Aquatic > Marine > Oceanic | place: Pacific Ocean...
TAGATTATCTTAGAACAGAGGTTTCAGCTAATAAAGATAAAGTAATACCAAACGTGACGGGTACAGCTAATCACGCTATATCATTTGGAGCGTTGACAACAACGTTGGTAAAAGGTAAACCAGTTTATAGTGTTGTTATGACAGTAACAGATAGCTCAGGCACTAAAGTTGTAGCAAAAACAATAACACTAACACTAGCATAATGGCAATATATAAAAATATATCATCAATAGCTACAACAACTTTAATAACTAAAGATGGGGATAAGGGTGGATCTATTAGTAAAATAACAATAGCTAATCACGATAATTCAGATCTTGTTATTGCTAAGCTATATTTATATGATGGTACTAATACTTACACTATAACAGAAAATACTATACCAGCTTTAACTACACTTGTTTTAGAGGATAATTTAAGTTTTGACGTAAGTAAATACGATTTAAAAATAGACACGAGTACAACCGCAGATATAACAGTAATAATAAAATAATGAAATTAGAAGTAATTAGATTTTCAAGTGGTACAGATAGTACTAATGGAATATTATTAGAAGTAATAGAACAAGGTAATGATATAGACGGGTTATGGCAACAGAAAAAATTTTTAGCATACACATTAGAAGATGAAAAAAGAGATACAAAAGTTCTTGGAGAAACGAGAATCCCAGACGGTGATTATAAATTGGGTCTTAGAAAAGTTGGAGGATATCACGCGAGGTATACGAAAAGATTTCCTCACGTACATATTGGTATGTTGCATGTTCTTGATGTTCCTGGCTTTGAGTATATACTTATCCATTGTGGAAACACCGATGAGCATACAGCAGGTTGTTTATTGGTAGGTGATTCTCAAGAGAATAATCAAATAGTAACAAATGGATTTATAGGTAAATCCACTCAAGCGTATAAAAGAATATATCCACGTATTGCTGAAGCTCTAGAATGTGGAGAAGAAGTAACAATAACATATAAAACTATATAATCATGGCGTTTAAAATGAAGGGCTTTGAAGCTCATAATATGTATAAAACAGAACGTGCTGAAACTGAGGCTGAACACAACGCCTTAAAGAAAAAAGGTTACGATCACAACCCTTATAAGAAGTTATCTCCTTTTGAGAAAAAAGATTGTAATTGCTGGAAAGGTTACGAGAGAGTACCAGGAACTAAACCTTGCACTAAAAAAAGTTGTAGAAAAAAAAGATAATTATGACATACAATAATAGGGGCGTTGGCCCGTTAAAAATAACAAAAAAGTCTTACGATAAAGCTAACACTAAAATGAGGGCTAAACATAAGTCTGAAACTGGTAGAACACTAGGAGATAGAAAAAAAACAGGAACTAGTCCACGTAGAGTTTCATTTGCTTGTAGATTTGGAAGTATGCAGGGTGGTATGAAAGATAAGGATGGCAGCCCAAGTAAATTAGCTAGAGCATTAAGTGAATGGGGGTTTGGTAGCAAGGAGGCTGCTAGAAAATTTTGTCAAAAACATAAAAAATCATAAATGAAAAAAATAATTTTACTATTAGTAATATTACTAATATCGTGTGCCACACCAAAGAAGTGTTGTGCGCAAGAGTTTTTTAAATACTCTACTTTTTATACATCAATAACAACTAGCACGCCATTTACAGAAAGAGAAGATTATATAGCTGTAGATAAAGGTTATGAAGATGTAACGTGGGTCTCACCTTACGATTACAATTTAACGCTAGGCCTGCGCAAAATAGCAAGATTCGATTATGAAACAAAACGTCAAACATGGTATTATGGTACTGAAAGAAATACTGCAGACAACGTTACTGTTGGTAACGCTCCTGGTTGGGAGTATCTTTTTAATTATTCTTTTATACGGAATCGCGGTGACAAGTTTACTGAGCAAAATTTCTGGCTTAGATACCTTGGGAACATCTTCGTTGTCAAAGCACAATACACAGATAATCAAAGAGTAAATTTAAAATACTCTTCTTTAGATTATAGATTTAGATTTAATAAAGGTAATTGGGATTTAACCGTTGGTACTGTATTTAGAGTACACCCAGTATATGGTATAAATCCTATTGAAGATTTCTGGACGCCAGGTGAATCAACATTTCAAGAATTAGCTGAAGACTTTGGTTATGCATCAGAGCAATGGGTACAGGGTTTTTATGTAGATCAAAACTGGTATGATGTTAGTAGCGGTGATTCTATATTAATTGCTACATCAAATGATGAATTTTACAACTGGCATTTTGGAGATGCTGTGGCGAGATTTAATGCACAAGAATTAGATAAGTTAGGAATGCAGAAAGAGCTTAGTGCTGTTATAGGTTTAGCTTATTATAAATATACACCAACATTATGGATACATGCGTGGTATAATTGTTTACCTTATCACCGTGGTTTAGATGACTACTCATATGATTACGAAGGTAGTACTATAGAGTGGGATGCTGGTTTAGTATTTGGAACTAGAATAACAAAAAACCTTGGGGCTTTCGTAGAGGGAACCCATATGAAGTACTGGGGTAAAACAATTTATGAAGTCAAATTTGGGTTTAACTATTTAATATTTTAAGATATGGCATTTAAAATGAATGGCTTTTCAGCCTTTACAAAAAAAGAAAAAAAAGAATATGAACCGCAATCAACAAGGATATATCTTGATGATGAATACAAAGTGGGTGATCACGCGGACGAAGACGACTTCGAAGCTCAGTTTAAGCTAAAGGGTGATAAAGCTAAAAATTATCCTCAAGCTTCAGTACAAGATTATTCTACAGTAAAAAAAGACGCTAGAGGTTTTTACGTAACAAAATTAAAAGATTAAGATATGGCATTTAAGATGAGCGGGTTTTCCGCATTTACAAAAACTGTTGATCCAGTAATAGGTGGTGATTCTAAACTTTATACTAAAAATAAAGAGACTATTTTAAAAAATGGTTTAAAAGATGTTCAGGTACAAAAGTATAATGAAATACTTAGAAACCCAGATGATTACGAAGATATCACTATTAAAACTGTTAAAGATAATTTAAAATTCCATAAACAATATTTAGAAAATAAAAATAATTAACTATGAAAAAATATATTATAATTTTATTTGCGTTTATAAGCTCGTTCGCTTATTCGCAGCTTGACTTTCAACAATTATGCTTAGACTGTGCTGAACAAAACGGTTTCTATTGCGGAGATGATCCAGCTAACTGGACACAGTATGCTCCTAATGGTTGTGTTCCTAATGGTGAAGGTGGTTTATTTTACCTTAACGATGGTTGGGAAGATTGTGTAGATGGATCTGATGAAGCTGAAGCTGTACCAACGGTAGTAACTGATTGTGCTCCACCACCACCACTTTGCGACACTGTATATGTCGATGTCCCTGTTTATATCTATGAAACTATATTCCAAACAGATACTTTATACCAAACGGAATATATCACTCAAATACTTTTTGATACTATAGTAGAGATTGAATATGAAACTATATTTGAAGAGATATTTGTTACAGATACTTTATGGATGGAAGGAGCTTTAGATACTTTATTTGTAGATGTAATAGAGTACGTGGATGTTTTCATTTATGACACTATAGTAGAAATAGAAACTGAATATATAGAATTTTTTACTACAGATACTATTATAGAGTATGTAGAAATAATTAACACAGAATATTTAGATTGTGACACAGGACTTCCTTGCATTTCAAATATACCTGAGCTATTAAATAAATACGAGCAAAAAGGTGTAATATATAATATTAACGGGCAGGCAATAAAAGAACGTGAGGGATTATATATAGAAGACGGTAAAGTTAAATTTTTAATAAGATAATTATGGCAAAAAGTTATAGAAATCAAATGACACCTGGTATGAAAATGTGTATCGATCACATGAAGGGTGAAAAAGTAAAAGTAGAAGAACCAAAAGTAAAAAATGTTCCACCGGCTTATACTATGCCTAAAAATCTTAAATAATGGCTAAAGAACTTTCAGAAGAAAGCAAGTTTCAAATTAGTATTAAAACATTAATAACTATAGTAGTTGCTGTTGCAACTATTATATCTGCTTATTTTGGTTTAATGGCTAGTATTAATTCTAAATTTGTAGAATTAGAAGGTAAGGTAGAAGAAGCTTTAGAAAAACCTAAACCAGGTACTGGTACTTACACTATAGATATGGGTGACCCAGCTGCTAGTAATACATGGCCACCAACTCGTATGGAATTTAATATGAAAGATCAAATGGCCCGTAATCAAATTGACGCATTAGTAAAGGAGATAGATGAACTGAAAGAGGAAGTAAAAGATTTAAGAAAATGATTAAAAGAATAGACATATCTAATTACCTATATGTATTAATGATGTTATTCATGTTCTTATGTGGAACTGCATTCAGTCAAGATTTTGTTACAGCTGATAATTTTAAAAATAAAATAGCTAAAGACATAACGATCATTGAATTCTGGGCTGAGTGGAATCAAATGAATCAGTTTAATGAATTAAATAAATTAAAAGGATGTAATACATATCGAATCGATATTATGTCATATATGGACATCCAAATGCATTACAATGTCACAGCTATCCCTACAATTATTGTTTTTGATAATGGGGTTGAGAAATGTAGGTTTAATCCTAACGTAATGTTTAAACTTGATGCTGACAAAAAAACAGTGCAACATTCAGTTGACACTATAACACTTAATAAATTTCAATAATTATGGCATTTAAAATGAAAGGAAACCCTATGCAAAGAAATTTTGGTATAGGAAACAGTACACACATGCAGTCAAATGGTGATTTGCCAGGTAAAGATGTAGTTTCCGGGCTTGAACAATCAGATTATAAAATTAAAAATGAAGACGCGAGTATAGGCTATGGACACAGATTCCAGCCTTCTTCCCGTGTTCCCCATGGAGATGGTCATGAAAATTATATGGGTGTAAAAAATGAAGAAGCTGGGTATGATCAGTTTTCTCTAGGAGTGCAGAACTCACAGGAAAAAGCCTTGGAAGAGCGGTTTAGCGATTTGGAAGGTAGATTAGCAGCATATCTAGGTGGTGCTAATAAAAAAGAAGGCCGTATTGACTTGAAGGATTTAAAACAAGAGAATACTATTTTTTGGCCAGGCGAAACTGTTGGTCAATTCCCAACTAATGAATTAGTTCTTGAAAAGGGTATTATTGATGAAAATAAAGTTGATGAGAATGGTAATGAGAACCCAAATTACGGAAAAGATAAATATAATACTCAATTTGATGCGTGGATGCGTAGGCAACATTTCGGTAGTAATGTTCCAGATCCAAATAAAGATCCTAGAGGATACGAGAGTTTTATAAAAAATATGAATCCTACTACAAAGCAGGAGTGGGAGGGAAAAATGAATGAAGATATTGAAACAGTAATTAATTTAGATAATGATTTAAAAGAAGCTGCTAATAATGGTTATCACTTAGATGAGAATCTTATGAATTCTTATATGTTAAATAATACTTCATCTTATCAACCAACTGAACAAGGGATAAAGAACAAGGAGATTTTAGTAGAAAATGAAGCGCTTCAGGATTTAAGGAAAGCAAATATAGACTCCACGAAGGCAATGGAAGAATTTGAAAAAAATCTAGAAAAAAGTAATGGTAACTTTACTGAAGCGTGGACAAGTTTATCTGCAGGTGATAAGAAACGAATAAAGGGTTTTAGAACAGGTGGATCAGTTGATTCAAATTTATGGTATGGTCATGGGGACATTGATGGTGCGGCTTCATCTCCAATAATTGAACAAAATTGGAATAGAATAGTTGGGGGTTTACAAAATGAAGCAACTAAAGATGGATTAGGATCTAATCACTGGAATGAAGAAATATTGGGAGGTGATCCAACTCTTAAAGGTGGTAAATACGAGTATAACCCTGAATTAGAAGAAGGTGTACATACAGAACCATATCAATGGGATTACGATCCTAGACTTGCAAAAGATTACGATCCTAGCAATGTCGAAGTTAGCCCACCGGTTCAAACTGGGGATGTTATCACAGATGGTACTGAAGAAGTTGTCGAGGGTGGTACTGGAGGCGTTACAGGCGATGGCGGTACTAGAGGCGTTACAGGTGATGGCACTGGCACTAGCGGCACTACAAATGATATTGAATTAATAGAAGAAGGCGAAGAATTAAGTGATATACCTGATAGCGAGCAGGAAAATATTGATAGATGGCAAGAGAAAAAAGATAAAAGAGCAGCTATGTTTGCGGACGCGGCAACACCTCAAACTCAAACAAATGAAGAAGGGGAAAGTGTGGATCCCGAAGCTGAAACAACGGGTGATGATGGAGCTATTGAAAATGAAGAGGGAGAGTATGTACCGATAACACAGAGAGAAGATGAGGAAGAGTACTCGCCACAATCTCGTTTAACTAAAACAGTTAATTCACCTTTAGATTATTCTAAGGCAAATCCATTTAACTATGGTACAGATGATTATTATGGATTTCAGAAAAAAGCAAGAAGTCACAAACTTGGTGTAGCAAAAAGAATATTTAATGTATATAGTAAATAAAAAAAAATTAAGATATGGCATTTAAAATGAGATACGATAACACTAGTTTCCCTTTTTTAGGAATGAATAAAGAACAATGGGAAGGAGGTGCATCTAGAAAACAAGCAAGAGTCGAACGTAGATTAAGAAACCTTAAAACTAAAGGAAGGACTAATTCAAGAAAATATCAAAGAAATTTAGATAGAATTGCAAAAATGAAAGAGGAAGGAACTTATGTACCACAGGGAGTTGTAGGGGATGGACAAGGTAATTTAGTAAGTAGAGGCACGTTAGGAAAAGGTGGTGACACGGAATATGGTAGTTTATATTATCAAGGAGCAGATAGCGGGGAAACAACAGCTGAGCAAAATGCACAACTAGCAAATCTTAGACATAAAGGGTAATAACAATTAAATATATATATTATGAGTTTTAATATGGCAGGATGGTCTCCTTTTACTAAAGTAATAGACGACAAAGAAATTAAAAGATTATCTGAAGAATCAAAAATTTCAATACCAGAAATTAAAGGGGTGATAAAAGAAATGAGTGACACTGGTGGTGGTGGACAAGAATTAGACTTTACTTATGATGATGTAAAAAATGCGGTAATGGAAAAGTTTGATGGACCAGACAGTGAATAAAAAAAAAGGGAGCAATTAAGCTCCCTTTATTATTTACATATTATTTTTAGTCTCTTGGACTTCGGTTCGAATATTCTGGGCTATACCCTTTATATTCTGCATATGTTTCCTGACTCTAGTACCAGCTGATTTATTACCAGCACTAAACTTGTCAGCCTCATGTATTGCTACACTTACTTCTTCCTTTATAGTTTCCATTAAATTTTCTAAATTCATATTATATTATTTTAAATTAAACAATTTCACAATTTCCACCAGCACAAGCTAACTCACCTGATAGATCTGTATTATCATCACTTTCAATAACTCTCGTTAAATCAATGTCAGATAATACTTTGGACATTTTATTGTATTCAGCCTCGTTAATGTCCTCAAACGGAGCTTGAGTGTACGTACCACCATCATATGGTAATACTGATAACCCATTGTAATATTCTCTATTACTCCACATCCATTCCCCAGCTTCATCCCATTCATTTTTCTTTAAAGATATTGTAGCAGATACATTATGTGTATTACTACCCCGTCTATGACCAGGTTGTATCCATTCTAACGCTACACGTTTCACTCTTTCAAGAGTATCAAATGGTGATTCAGTTCTGAGTATTGATTCAGCTGGAGCTTTCTGTGGCACAGAAATAACAGCTGTATCGTGTGGTCTGAAGTACTCATCTTCAATTAATTCAGGATGTGACTTAGATAAATATTTATATATGGCCTCGTTTTTCCCTACGCGCATCCTACGGACATAATAATCATTATGCCATGCATGAATACCCGAAGATGTTCCGAGGACCAGAGACGTTGTCCCTGCAGGTTTTACAGTCGTGCATCTAGCTGAAGATTTAATTCCTATAATCTTCGCTACTCGCGCGTTTTCTTTTGTCACGATATTTGCAGCGTCCTTCATATCCATTTGGAGCACAGCGGCACTCCCTATCCCTGTCATTGACACACCTATAAGAGCGTCTTTTTCTGTTGTCTCTTTCCATATTTCTCTAAGATAATGGAAGTCGGTATATCCAGCTTGTAACGTTCCAATTAACGCAGCAGCTTTTACTCTGTTATTAAAATCATTTTGATCCTCAATATCAGACACATTAACTTCACATAAATTGCAGAACTGAAATGGCCTAAGTGCTATCTCACAACAAGGATTAGTTCCCCAATCCTTATCGTTATTAAGATATATACCAGGTTCTCCAGCTCCTGATAATTCAACTCTTTTCCATAAGTCCATAAAAAACTCTTTAGTTACCTTATGTCTCATTAAAACAGCAGAATTATTTGCCCTACCTCTTTGTGGGTTAGTTTCCCACCAAGATCCAGATTTACACGCTATCATATCATTATCAGTGGCTGTAAACAAACTGATTAATGCAGCTCGTCTAATACCACCAGCTAATACAGCATCTGCTATATGGCATATAATATCGTGTACCTCTAATGAAGTTAAAGCTTCACCATCTTCTTTAGATTGAAGTATACCTTCAACTTTGGTTAAACATTCTTTTAAAGGCTGTGGACCAGGCGCTTTACCACCTGATGTCACTAGCCTAGCGCCTTTTGGTCTGATACATGTATAGTCAAAGTTTACTTTGGAAAGCTTCTTATTGCTAAGATATGTTTTCATTAGTACTTTAACCGCATCAGACCAACCTTCAATTGAATCACCTATAACAAATCTTCTAGATCTTTTCATAAAAGGTCTAGTTACTACAGGTAAATCTTTTATATGATGCTGTTGAACGGAATAACCGACTCCACATCCTGAAAGTAATAGAAACATTATCTCATTGAAAGCATCTACACCATCCACGGGTAAGTAAGAACAGTTATATAATCTATTTGGACTCACTTGAATAGGTTTACCAGCAAATTGTAAACTTCTCATTGAGGGTAATACCTTTTTAGTGAATACATATGTATAAGCTTTTCTTATTTCAATTTCTAATTTTGGATAATTCTTGATATGCATCTGCATATTTCTTTCAACCAGCTCGTCCCAAGTCTCTCTACGATTTAACTCAGGCATGTACCTAGCATATTTCATATGAACAGTGATATCAGAAAGTATGTTTCTATTTATATCTTTCATTTATTACTTATTATTTATTGTTAAACAAAAATCTACTAGTGGTAGATACATCACATAATTTACTTTTTTCCTTTCAACGTAGGTTCTAAAGCCGAAAAGAAATCCAGGGTAAAACCCTATACTAAATTCCCAATCCATATTATTTCGTTTTATTAGTTAATAATTCTATTACTTGATCACATTCCTTTTGGTTTTGAGGCTTATATAAAGTCACACGTGGATAGCATTTGTTTATAAATCTTTTAAACAATTTCCATCTCATTGGGAAACTTTCATTAGCTCTACCTTTTGTTTCAATTATAAAATCTTCTCCAATAAAATCTGGAGTATATTTTATAGGTAAAATCTTTTTATTTCCTCTGTCTACAAACTGTCCTTTACCATTAGACTGCCTTTCATAACTTGAGGATTCAAAGTCAAAACCTTCTATTAAAGTATATGTTCTACCCTCATAATCAGCTTTTATTTTAGCCTTTTTTAAAGCTTGATACATATACTTCTCTAGACCGGATGCGAAGGTCACACCATCATATGTAACCTTCTTTGATCTTACTGGTCCTTTTTTTCTATTCTTTCGATATTTCATCTAATATATCTTTAAGTTCTTCTTGTGCTGTCTGTATATACAGAATTGCATCCATAAGCTCTTCTTGAATATCAACTAAATATTTCATTAGACCTTTCATTTTCGTTGTTCTCTCTTCGTGAAGAGTCGTGCCATATTTTCTAAATCCCTCATCGGATCTAGTTTTAAATTTATCTACTACACGTTTTACAACAGGATCTCTAAACTCGTCTTCATCAACGATAAAACCCTTAGCGTCCATAATTTCTCTACTACTCATATTAATTATTTTTTACAAATGTTCCATTAATCATTTTACCTTGTCTATTGACTATCTCAGCGTAAGCTCTTTCAGTACATTCTTCTATTGTAGTACCACAAAGTTCAGCTAAATTAGTTAACACAACAACCATGTCACCTATACCGTCCATGATCTCATTGTCGTCATCTTTTAATATAGCTCTACCAACTTCACCAGCCTCTTCCATTAGTTTAACATATTGAGTTTTTGCATCACCAGATTCATATATTCCTCTTTGTTCCGCCCATTCTCTAATCATGTCAAACATAGGTACATATTCATGCTCAATAGTTTCGACTGTTTTGTTATTTAAATATTTAGCCATAGCTTTATTATATACATAACACCTATCGTTGTTATACATAGAGGTTACCGCATTTTTGATTATCCACTCAGTAAGATCAAGATCTAATGTAACTGAGCTATGCTCTGTTTCCCAGCTCATTTCTTGGTTATCCATTAGTTGACCCTTTAATTTATTAAGTGGACATGGAAATGTTGTTGTTTGTTCTGTCACGTTTATCTTCATAT
>Ga0208666_1001430_pt1 | contig 10609 bp, 9 predicted proteins | sample 5B_taG_FD_184078 | JGI IMG/M metagenome (GOLD analysis project Ga0208666, IMG submission 184078) | Marine viral communities from the Subarctic Pacific Ocean - 5B_ETSP_OMZ_AT15132_CsCl metaG (SPAdes) (version 2) | ecosystem: Environmental > Aquatic > Marine > Oceanic | place: Pacific Ocean...
ACAACATCATCATAGCTATCACCAAACAACACTTTGCCAGTCGAGCCTAAATCATCAATCGCTTGTGAGAAGGAAGATCCTTTAAAAGCCAATGGATCAGTTCCTTTTGATGTGGTTTTGGCAACTGCGTCAGCAAGCCATTCAGAAGATAGTTTTTTTCTAAATGCTTCAGCCATAGCCTTACCGTCTTGACCTTTTAAAGCATTCATTTTTATGACTTTTAAAGTTCTTGTTAAAGCTTCTGGCTTACCATTTACAACAATGTTCTTTAGGAAATCAGTTTTTGGCAAAATTGTACCAGTTTGAACAGCTTCAGAAAGTCCTGAAAGACTGGCTGCTGCTTGCATGTTTTCTATTGCTGTCTTGCCATCTCTGTAAAATCCTCTAGCAGCAGGAAGTTCATCAGCCGCTTTCATAAGAAGATTGTAGCTTTGAGCGTCAATATCTAATCCTTTAATTCCTTGTTCAATAGTTTCTTTTGACATTATGTTATCTAAAAGATTAACAGCTTCATCTAGTTGAGCGCCACCACCCCTTCCTTTAAATGTAAAGCTTGCGTCAAAAAGTTCTCTACGCAAATTATATAATTGTGTAAATGAAGCTTTGTTGGGAAGTGCCTGAAAACCATCAATTATAGCAGAAGCAGCAACGGCTTCAGAAGCTGTTTTTTGAGATACTCCACCTGCTGCAATAGCGGCTTTATATCTTTCTTGTAATTTTTTTGCGTGTTCTTTTAGTCCTTTCGGTCCTCCAGTAATCACAATTGGAGTATCGCCAACAGCATTTTTAATTACGGCATCAATTGATCCAAATTTAGTAGCATTTAAATCATCAAAGTTTTTTAATGCAACTGTAAGATCTTTAAAAATTGATTGATCTAAATTTTGATTTTTTATTGCCGTTGCCCCCAATCCTTGAGCTAAAGCATCAAACTCTTCTAACACAGATTTTTTTGCGGCCTCTTCAGCAAAACGTATTTTATCACTTTGACTCTTAACTGAGGAAATAATAGCCTCTCCTGCTTCTTCAGCAGACGATGCAGATATTGGCGCACTGGAATCAGCCCCCACTGCTTGCTTGTATCTTCCAATGGCAGTTTGCATATTCTTAAAATTAGTACGCAATCTTTTTGTTGCTCCGCCAGCAACTTTTTCGCCCATCGCCTGCTGTCTAGCAAGAAGACTAGATCCACCAACATTACCTAAAGCGGGTTGTATTCCAAAACCACCTTCTTCAATAGGCGTTAGTGAAATGCCAGCAGTCTCAAGGTCTTGTCCTTCTAATTTTCTGCCTCTCATACCCCTGAAGAAAGGCGCGACAATTCTGATTGCGCCGCCAATGAACAATTCAGAGCCAGCACCAATAAGAAAATCGTTTTTAAGATCAGTAGCTATTTCGCCAGCGGTCTGCCTCGACACTCCAGCAAGAGCTTCAACGCCCTCTTCAACACCACCAGCGGCAGCGGTTCCAAAGCCAGCGCCAAGAACACCACCAATGAACGTACCTATACCCGGAAGTAAAGCTGTGCCTAAAGCTGCGCCACCAATTGTACCGCCAACACCACCAGCAATGTCTGGCACTATTCCAGCTAAATCAGCAAAGTCGTAGCGAGAGAACCCCTCTTCATCAACAAGAGTGTCTTTCTCAAGATCCATGCCAAGCTTTGTGCCACCTTGTTTGGTTATGGCTAATCTACCGCGATTATCACGAGTGTAGTCACCTTCGCCAAGCCCATAAAGCTTTTGAAGTTGTGCTTCTTCCTCCCCTGCTGTTTCGGCAGTGGATAATAAAGCTCTTAATTTAGCGTCTTTAATGCCAGATGATGTGTCAAACAATTGTTCTTGTCCAGAACTTGTAGAAGCAGTCAACTGAGGTTCAGCAGAAGATTGTCTTTGCCCACGAATAATATTAGCAATTTTTATTTGCTCATCACCCGTAGGAGAGTCACCAGCTATTTTTACTTTAAAAGGACCGCTGGGGGATTGAATTAGGATTTCACCCATAATAATTCCTTATTTGGTTAAATCAAAAACAGGTAAACCACTAGCATCATCTATAGGCAATTTACTAAAGTCTATTGCCTGATAATTATCGCCCCTGTTTCCGATACCATAAAAAATTCCTTGCTGTGCAGCGGAAGACCCTAACTTAAACGCTTCATCGCTATCGTAATTATTTCTGTCTGTAAATTGAGCAAGGGAATCTTCAAATTCTAATCTTGAGTTGTCAAAAATACCGCGAGCTTCTTGAAGGCCAGCGATAGCTTCTGCTATATTTTTGAATGCTCCGGGCTTTCCTAAAAGTTGATTTATTCTTTCAACATCGCCCTCTGATATTCCATTACCAGTCTCTTGAGTAAGAAATCTTTTATACTCACTAATGATTCCGTTTCTCATAGATTCCAAAAGAGCCTCTTTTGAAATCCCCTGTTTTAAAGTAATAGAACCGTCTGTGTTATATATTGCTACATCTTCAAATATCTTGTCATTAGGATTTTGCGGAACTAAGGATTTAAATAGTGATTGTGCGCTTTCAACAAGTGATTCAGCGGTTGATCCTATTGGGCTTGATTCAATCTCTCTTAAAATTCTAACACTATTATCAATGGTGTTTTGAGCTTCCAATATATTGCCATATCCGCGACCAAACTTTTTAGCATCATTTTGAGCATCAGTTAACACAAGCTGTCCTCCAGCTTTGGGCATGCCTTTATGTATTATATACTGCTTATTACCGCTGATTGGCTCTTGTTTAAGCATGCTTTTTATTTCTTTGCCTTCTGCAATAGCTTTTTCTGCGTCTTGTCTCCATTCAATCTCTTTTACAGCAGTGTCATATCTAGTTTTAGCTGATGCCAAGGCAGCCGCCGCCTCTTGCTTATCTTCACGATCTTCAATTTGATTAATTCTAGTAACTTGAGCGCCAAGAATTGTGTCACGGCGATCTCTAAGATATTTAGCCTGATCAACTAAGAACTTTTGACGAGTTGCAGTGGCTGTTTTACCTTCAGTCAGAGCGTATTTACCAGCAGCAACCTGTGCCTCACGAGCTTCCCTTCTGGCTTGCTCCATGAGAGGCAGAGCTTTTTCACCTGCTGCGCCAACCGCACTCAACATATTGCCAACATTAAAGCCTTTACCAGCTTTGTTTTGCATGAGAGCCAAGCCAAACGCTGTAAGCGCGGCTTTGTTGTCTGGATCTCCAGATATATCAATGCCAGTAGCTTTTGAAAACTCGTCTTTATATTGCTGCATTGTTTGAGCTTTAGGAGGAGCCATACCTACGGCTTCATTGTAAGACTTTAAAGATTGATCTAAAAGTCCTTGATATAGATCTTTGTTTATTTGCTCACCGCTTTTGCCGCCACCAGTTGTCGTTCCACCACCAGTGGTTGTGCTAGTCGTAGATGTGCCATCGAAGATCCCACGCTCTTCACGTTCAATTCTGGCGTTAAACTCTGCTTCAGACTCATCTGGTCTTTTTGATCCAGTGGTTGCTGTGGACGGAGTAGATCCTTCAGTGCCAGCAGGAGGCTCTACGCCAAGACCAGCGGCTCCAATGTCAACATCTAGGTTCGGATCTCTTACTGTTGATTGATACGTTTCAATATCAAGAGGACTAGCAGTTATGTCAAAATCACCAATTGACCCATCAAAAACATCACCAGGATCATCTTGCAACGCAGAAGTCACTTGCGTCATTGTGTTTGGCCTGTTTAACGCAGCTAATTTTCTACCAATGTCATAGTCACCAATAGTCATCTGTTGCTGCTTTGCTTGGCTCTTTGTCATGCCTGTAGGAGCAATAGAAAATGCAGGGGAAGAATTTTCAGATAGCGGAAGCATACCTAATCTTTCACGCATAGCGTTTAAAGCATCCATTTTGCTTTGACCGGGAACAGTCTTAATATTTAGTCCGCCGGAGCCAAGCAACCCTCCGCCTCGCGGTGGTGGCTTTGCAAAGTTGTTTTTGTTTGGATTGTAAACACCTATTCCAGCGTTAAGTGGATCTCCAATAGCCATCTAAGCTCTCCTATGCGCTGCCAGTTGGCTTGATGCCCTGCAAGGCAGTATACGCGCCCACACCTGCCAAGAAAGGATTGGTTGCCGGAGTTGTGGCTGATTTAAATGTAGACGATAAACCAGCACTAGGCATGCCTTTTAACAAGGACTGTCCCATTTCAAGGCGTGTAAATGGCTCTTGTGCCGCTGCTAATTGATTTTGTCTTTGAGCTTCAAGCTGTTGTGACTGGAGATTTCGACCAATATCACCTAGCTGTGTAAGCATACCAAGATCAGCCCTGCCAAGTTCTGACTGCACACGACCAATATCGGCTGTTGTACCAGCCAATTGCCCATATGCTTGTCCAATTCCACCCATAAGTTGAGCGGATTTTTGTGCAGTATTCATTGCATCTTGATAGCCTTTACGCTGCGCTTCTCCTACAGCGGCTAGTCTACGGCCTTCTGACTCAGCAGCCTGCACACCTTGACGAGAGCCACCGAAAGCCCCTGCGCCAACAGCCGAACCTGCTAGTTTGTTCTGTTCGATAGCCGCTTGACGATTTATTTCATTAATAACATTGCTCTGATATGGGTTCATGTATTGTTGAGCCGTAGCTGGCAAATTCATTAAAGAACCAAGGCCAGCAGAAAGAGCCGCCTGCCCACCTAGCGTTTGCCCTGAAGCACCCAGCATAAATGGAGCGTAAGAGCCAACCATACCCGGAGCCATGTTAAGGGCTTGCTGTTGTAGGGGGTCAAGCCCAGCAACTTGTTGTTGCGGTAAAGCAATGGGGGTGTCGAGAAGACCTTGTGAAGTTTGACCGCCAGATGAGTCAAACTCACCAAATGCTGTTCCAAGGAGGCGTTTTTCTAACCCTTCAAGATAGGGAGCTAGACGTTGTATTTGTTCTACTGTTTGTGTAGACATTATGCCATCCCCTCAAATTTATCCATCATACTGTACATTCGGTTAAGACCTCTACTTACGTCACCTCCACCCGCGCCTTCAACAGCGTCACGGGTCATTACAAACTCGCCAGCCGTTAATAATGCTGGCACATCGTCTTTGGTTCCAGATCCTTCATATGGATTAATAGGTCCATCTCTTCTAGGAGGATTCTCTGGATAATTATCCATCGCACCGCCTTGGTTAAAATACTGGACTAAACCACCTTGATTGTAATTTATGCCACCAAGCTTACCATATTGCAAACCACCAGCATATGGACGTTTTTCAAATGCTGTTCTTGTGTCTTCTTTATCACCGCTTGCTAAAAGTTCCGCAATTAAACCTGCGGCTGCGCCTTCGCCAAGCTGTGTGTTTAAAACTTTGTATAACAAATTGTCGTCAGCCATACCAAGACCCTGCAATAACTCAGCGGACATGGTTTTGGGCTTGATTGCTTCAACTGATTGACTTGAGCCTGTGCCTCCTGAAGCTGCTGCTGCCTTTTTAGCGGCATCTAAAGTAGAATTACCCATCATTTGAGCATTTTGTCCACTTGCCATTAAGTCAGGAGACATAGCAGTTGTTCCCTGATCAGCTATTTTTCCAGCTCCGCCAAACATGGTAGATCCTATTCCGCCTAACAATGCCGATTTTAGAGCGTCTTTAGGTTTTTGACCAGTAAGCAGGCCAATGCCTCCTGATAGCAGGGCATTTTGTATGGCAGGACTCATTGAACTGCCAAATAAAGGGGCGGCAGCAGGCCCTAAAAAGCTACCAGCTACAGCAGGTAGAGCTATTTTGGCTAGATCATCTAAAAAACCCATAGTTTAAATCCTTACTAAACACGAACAATTATACAGAAAAATCTTATTATGTCACTATCTTCACTGTTCCTGAGTCATTATACAAAGAACCAACCTCAAGGCCAGATGCACTTGTAGGCAATCCTGTTAAAGTAGCAGTAGAGGCACGAATGCCTCCGGGGTTGCGTTCCTGCTCAATAAATATCTCCAAAGCCCTTATTAAATCAGACATATAGCTTACGCTGTACTCCTCTGGAGCTTCCGGCAGTCTTGGTGGTGGGACTTGATTGCTAGACATTAGCGCCTCCCATCCTGACGCAGATTAACCCGTGGGCTTCCTAGTCTCCATTTTGACCCAACAGCAGCGGATTGAACCCGCATAGCAAAGGAACGACCTCTTGACCTCAAGTAAAGCTGTTGCGTGTATTCTTCTACAGGTACGGTTTGTGTTCTAACTGCTGTGCCAGAACCTGTACTGGAAAAATCTTCTCCAGGGTTATCTCTGGATTTTATTGTAAATGTGGCTTGAGGCGTAGATATGGCTGTTGAGCCAGAAAAACTTAAATCTGGTATCACTTTGTCTATAAAGGTAAATCTATCTCCATCACCAATATCCATCACTGCTGACTCTATATAAGAATCCATAGCCGCCCCATCGTCATCATGACCAAACTCTTGGTTGTACAAGTAGCCATTGTTGTCTGTGGCTATTGGGAATGGTCTGGTTCCGCGATCCAGCCACGCTGTTCTGCTAAGATTTCCATAATACCATATTTTGTCCAAGTAATTGTACACTACATATCTGTCATTAGATTGTGAACTGGCTGATGCGTAAAACCAGAACACCTCACTAAACTCAGAGTTTACCCCGCCATATATCTTGTCGTTCTGATCCAGATTAATGTCGTTAAACACTTTATCCTTAACAGTGCATTGTAATTGCTTTGTTTGACCAGCGTAGACATAAAAGTTGTCGTCACCCATCCAGAACACAAAATCCTCTGTGGCAACAGCGGCATTTGGCCCAGCAATAGTTATGTTGGAGGCAAGTTGCTGCAAACCAAAGGTAAATGGAGGGCCAATAAAACGCATAGATGTTAGAGCGGTATCTGTCCACACTAGGATTTCACGTTTAGTTTCAATAGCTTTTACAAAGGTAGACCCAGAACCAAGGCGTAAATCCCCAGCAGTGTTGGAAGAAGTGGGAAACCAATCTATTGGACTTTCTTGGCTAGAAAAACGTATTAATAATGGGTCTTGCACTCCGTTACCTTGAGTGTCTGTTGAGCTACCTAACCCATCAGCCCCAAAAGCAAGAACGTGACGATCCCTGTCTGATACCATAACCTGCTTGCAGATAGTGGGGACGCTTCTCTTGGTGCCAGATGTCGTAGATAGTTCTACGGCTCTAGCGTTTGTCCCAGTTGACTTATCCCAGTAAAACACACCCGAGTCACGAGGATTTATAAGGAGATCTTCCCCGAAATTGTCGTGCGACCACAATCTTATTTGAGTCGTTGTTGTCAGTCCGCCAGAAGCTGCAACGCCCCATCCGAAGAAATCATCAGCCGCATCAGCGTTGCCTTTGGCTAAGATAACCAAACTACCGTCAGTGTGTGTAGCTGCTGTGGTGCCGGAGTGGCCTCTTGTGCAACCAGTTAAATCATTGCTGGAAATGCCACCAACAAGTATTAACTCGTTATCAATCATAACAATGTCAGTAGCCACAATGCCCGTGGTGCTGGTTACAGTAATTGTGGTGTCACTTGCCGAAAGGGTGCCGCCTTCGTTTAACAGAGTTTGCAAAGGCCCTGAAGTTCTACCTCCAAACAAACCTGCACCCCATCCTGTGCCACCAACTGTAGAGTTTAGACCTGTGTTAATTTGATAATTTCCTACTGTATTGCTGCCACCATTACCTGTGTCAGAACCATTGGATGTCACCGTAGCTCCAAGGAGATCTTTGGCTGTAATCTCATAGGAACTAGCACTTATCACCTGATTAATGCTGTATTCTTGATTTAAAACATTGGCGTTCATGTTGCCGCCAAGGCTGGCTACACTAGAAAAAGTAACAAAGTCCCCAGATACCGCACCGTGGTTGGTGTGTGTTACGGTGATTGTACTAGAGAATGGCGCTGATGTTACAGCACTAAACGTAATAACCCCTGCGCTGGTAGGAGAGCCGGTGCGGATAGGGGTTATGTCATTGTATGTGCCACCTTCTTCAACATAATATTTTAAGTTTGTTCCTAAACCCAGATAATTAGAACCGTCCAAAGCAATCCAGTTATGTAAAGCGCGACAAGAGCCTAAGAAAGTTGAACTGGTATACTTAGCCCAACCACCTATTTTTTCAGGGTAACCCAAACGAAAGCGCACTTTATCACCATCACGCCAGCCACCTTCGTTAGCATAAGATGTAAGATCCTGAACAATACCGGGTCTGAATTGTAATTTTGTTAGCGGCATTATGTTTTTCTCCCGCCATAAAAATCAGATATGTCTAAAGCACCAGATGTCGGAATGCCTGAGTTAACGGCTGTAGTGATGGAAGAGTTGTTGTACGAACTTCCGCCCACATAAACATAGATCACTGCCCAGCCAGAAGATGGGGCGCTTCCAGTAAACCGTATAACCTGCCCCGCACTCAAAGAAAGTGTATTAACGGCTGAAGTAGTGGTGTTATACCCCACAGCTAGGCTGTGTGATCTAACTGAGCTACCGTTTGCGTACATAGTAATACTGGCTGTCCCACTGCCTTGTATGTAATAACCAACGTAATACTGATAAGATCCGGTTTTACTGACAGTGAAATTCCTGTCCATAGTAATTGTACTACCATTGTCGCCCCAAAGGGCTTGTGTATACAAACGACTTTGAGTGTTTATCTGCGGGTCGTAGCCACCAATCGCAGGGTATCTGTAGTTGGTTGAATTACTGCCGCCAAGATTTGATGCAGTTACCGCTTCTGCAACAGTGGACGGAACGTACCCGTTACCGCCACTCTTGTAATACTCGCTCATAGAAATAGGGTTTGAGCCAGTAAACTCTGTCTGAAGATCAGAAAGTGACAGGGTTCCAGAAGATGGCAGCGTCATTAGATAGATCCATATGCGGTTACATCGTTTACAGAAGTTATCGCTCCGGTAGTAGCTACTTTAGCTACCGCAGAACCACCGTAAGAAAAAACTAAGTTGTTACTGCCATCAACAGAAATTGTCCAGCCGCTACCACCTGTGAGGCTTAATGTATTTCCAAAGCTGGAACCCGCGCTAACAAACGAAAGCTGCCCAGAGCCGTCTGTCTTTAGTAGCTGACCTGCGGTTCCATCTGCTTGCGGGTAGGACAATCCGTCAAGTATGACAGAACCTGTGCCATGCGGGGTAATTGCAATATCCCTATTGCTTGCTGTGGTTACAATGCTGTGAGTCACAACATCAAGGTTGCCCCCAAGTTCAGGACTTGTGTCGTTAACCAGATCGGTAGTTGGTGTCAGGCTTTTGAAAACACCAGAACCGCCACCACCATCACCTGTCACAGCGGCTGATGCACCTGATGCTATTTCTACGCCGTTAGATGTAGAGTACGTTACACCCTTGTATATGATTCGACATGCAGCGTTTGTATCGTTTCTGATAGTATAGAATTTTTCTTGATCTGTTGGGGTGACTCTTAGCTCAAAAGTAGAACCCGGAGATCCGGTAAGAACAAGAACGGTATTCGCGCCGTCGCTAGTAGACCCATCGTTGGTAGTCAGATCCTGACTACTTGAAATAGTTATCTGCGCCTGACCGTGAAGCGCCTGATCAATTATGTCAAAGTTGGTATTAGTTGTTGTACCCCAAGTTCCTGCCTGTTCGCCGGAGCCGGGTTTTTCAATTCCAACATTTGAAGTATATGTACTTGCCATTTATACCACCTTATTTGTCCACGTTGCTATTGTAGCACCCGCATTGATTTCTGTCCATGTTCCACCACTTGGAACAACCTGTACCCAGTTTTCTGATGGGGTGTCAGCATCTATACGCTCCCAATAGAACCTACCTTCAGCAGACACAACAAACACTGCATTAATTTGCAGTTCATCCATGAGTATGACTTTGGTGCCAAGGGAAGACTGTATGAAGACAGACTCAATGCTCAACGGAGAGTTTGTTATAAATGTGGGCGCGACCGACTGGATAAACTCTGCCGTCATTTCTTGCGAAGCGGAGTATAACAGATTTCCCCCGGAAGTCTGTGTAAAGTTAGCACTCTGCTCGGAGACTCCACTTAGAGTCATAACGGCATTTGTGCTTTGTATAAAGGCAGCGTCTTGATCAGATACTGCTGAAGCTACAAACGTACCATTCGCAGTCTGCACAGTGCTAAAATCCATCTCCGCAATGACCGTTCCAAAGCGGGTAAGCTCTGTGCCTTGTAGAAACGAAGCAGAAGCCTCAAAGATACCTGCAAGCACACCTACGCCAATTGAAACCTTAACACCAATTGCAGACATCTCTTCGGAGGCGCTTGCTATAAACATAGGTGCGCCGTCTACAGTAAAGTTGGCATTAGCAGTTGCAGAACCAAAGGATAGAATACCTTGGTCCGCAATAGCCCTTTCAGATAATGCCAACTCACCGAACATCAGTCAGCGTCTTCTATGGTTAGTTCGCCAGCTTCTACTTGTCGCATGATTTCTGCGTAGTCTGCATTGTCTGGGTCAATAGGAATAAATGCTGTCATTCCATCAATAGTTGCTTTTATGCAATGGTTTTCTTTACCCGTTAAGGGGTCATTTTGATATTGTGGTGATTCTATATTCATTTTTATAACTCCGCATTTACATAAGCGTAATCAGTTCCATT
>Ga0208666_1001433_pt1 | contig 10588 bp, 2 predicted proteins | sample 5B_taG_FD_184078 | JGI IMG/M metagenome (GOLD analysis project Ga0208666, IMG submission 184078) | Marine viral communities from the Subarctic Pacific Ocean - 5B_ETSP_OMZ_AT15132_CsCl metaG (SPAdes) (version 2) | ecosystem: Environmental > Aquatic > Marine > Oceanic | place: Pacific Ocean...
TTGAATCCAATCACATTTTGTGAAGGATATCCATTTACCAGAGTAACAATCTCTAGCATAACTGGGATAACATCACTCTTCGTAGCAAAGAAGATATCCACAGATGTCATAAAGATGCCAGGAGTTTCTGTCACCCTAAAGGATTGAGCGAGCGGATCGTCATCCACTTCTGGAGGTTCGGGTGGTGCTGGCGGCGGTGGCGGCGGCGGTGGTGGAGTTCTTATAATTGTCGTCTGAGTAATCAGAGTTCCTTCAGAAGTAAAGTTTGCTTTTGCTTGACTAGTAGGAATGCCAGGAATTCCACTTGGTTTTGCAGTTACTTCTGCAAGATTGGTGCCATTTGAGAAGTTTGGATCTGTTGGAGGGATATGAATAGATCCGACTAGAGCACCGGTCTCGTCAGAAACCAGACGGACCTGACTAACAGTTGCTTCAGCACCACTAGTCTCACCAATCAGTTTCATGTCCTTGACGACACGACCATAGAAAGTTTCATTTGACTTTTGAGTCAAACTCTTGGTGTCAATGTTTAGTAGCGTCGTGGTGTCGCTGTAGGATGAGGAAATACCAGTATTATTGTATGGGTTGGTATTGAAGAATGCTACAGGAGCATTGTATGGACCATCCTTATGATTAGGTGAAGCAAGACGGAACTTAATTTCTGCATTACCACCTTCACCTCGTACAGTCTCACCTACTTGGAAGGCACCCTTTACCGGAGTTACCTCTAGAAGTTTAGGGATAGTCAACTTTCTATCCGCAGACATATCCTTACTAGAGAACTTACTGTTCATCTTAGTAGATGGTTTCAGTCTCGTCGCAACAAATTCAATATTTTGCGATCTTAGTTTAGGAACAGATGCTGACTGTGTGATAACCTCAGTCTCACCAAATCCACCATTGACAGTTTTAAATTGTTTTTCTACCCAATAATCCTCGGCAGGATTTAGGGACATTTTACCTGCCCAGGTAACAACGTCAAACGGGTTTACATTTACTGCTCTACTAGCAAATGGTTGATCAAAATCAACAACCTCAGAGTAGTTCATAGTAACCTTGTCACCCGTCTTCTTCAGATTAGGTGAACCAAGGTCAGTGGCGTAGAATGCGTCAACCGTGGGATCGGGCGTTCCTAGTAGTCCAATAATTGCCTCTGACCCAACTAATAGATCTACACTATCAAAGTTTGATCTAGGAACCATCGTGTTATTATCAATATCATAATTCAGTGATGGAACAGTTTTGTCAGCAAGATTAAACGTACCAAAGTTATCTACAGCAAATCCAGTCTTGAACTTGTCAAGTCCCGTATCAGGATCTTTAACTGTAAGTGATTCGGTTTTTGCCTCAAGTAAAGACAGTGTGGTTACCGTCTCCAAGTTTTCAATTCTATTTTCAAGGTTACCGATGTCAAGCATCGTATAACGCTTATTAGACTTATCTTCAATGGTGATATCAGTATCTACATTGAAAACATAAGGTTGATAAACAATCTCAGCAAGTTCAAACGAATTACTAATACCCTCTGGAATTGCTGGAGTGATTGAAGGAGTTCCCTCTACAAGAGTGAATGTTGTATCACTATTGAGGAACAGTCTGTCAATACGACCAAGGTAGTGATTATAGTCAAACGTAATGTTCTCATCACTTACAAGAACATTAGGAATTGATTGACCATTAGCACTGAAGTTTCTGGACAACCACTCAAATGGAGACAGTGAACCACTATAATCTGCGACACGAGGTCTTAGATCAATTACATCTGTATTTCTTGTTCCATTAAAACTGGGAACGATATCGTATACATCGGCGCTGTAACTAGATGCGGTGACAATCTCACCACTATCGTCAGATTCAACAATAAACTTATCAAAGTATACTTTGATTCGTCTAGATGGTTCAGCGGCATTCTGCCTTCTTACCAACCTACCAAAATCAACAAACTCGTTACGCTGACCACCATCAAGAATAAAACTAGCAGTAATCTCTTTATCGCCAGCAGAAGCAGAACTGATTTTACCAACAACACCACTCTCCGTGAATGTTACTTCTTCGTTTTTGATGAAAATTTCAGAGTTTTCAGAAACAATTCGGATACCATTAGATCCATCACGTTCCAGAACTGTAGCAGAAGCACCTGATACATTACCGATGATTGCCTCACCCAAAATGAGATCAGTATTGTCCGTGTTAGGACCGCTAAGATCTGACAGTGTGATGCTAGGAACAATTGGATCCGCAGTAGATGATGACTCAAATACTGCTAAAACTCTTACCACATCTGCAGTGTTTAGTGAGATGTCTCTGTCTTGAACACGCAAACCATAAGCATTGCTATAATCTAAACCATCTTGATTAGCAGTGCTGACACCAGAATATTCATACTTAGACTTATTCACTACAAGACTTTGACAGCGACTCAAAATCTTATTCTTAGCAGTGACTTTAGTTTTCTGTTGTGTAGTTACAATAACAACATTAGATTCACTGGCGGTTAGTCCAGAAATAGTAGCACCTTTACCACCACTAGTAATCGAGAATTGATCTGAGGTCAATGTCTCAATTAAACCATCTTCATACACGATTGTGTAACGCTCTTCATCAAAGGGAGCGTAAACAAAATCAGTTCCTGTTAGTGATGGCAAATCAGTTTGACCATCACCATCAGTGCTTCTACCACGATATTCTTGACGAATGAAGATATCTGAGCGAGTCAAATCAACAGATTCAATGGCACTCTCTGGCATTTCTGCGTAGAGGAAACCACTCTTCGATCCACGAAGTCTAGGTGATACAACACTAATACCAGCAACATTTACATTGCCAGGTAGATCACCATCACATACACCAGTGACATCCTCAACTGCCGCAACAGTTAGACTGCTTCCATCAGCACCAATACCAGCAACACGGTTGAATCTAGTTCCACCATTGCCACTGACATACGAAATAATATCTCCCTCTTTAATACCTACAGACCAATTGCCAGAAGAACTGGTTAGTGTAGTGGAATTAAAGTTGAATTGTTGCGAATATTTCTTTCTTTCCTCTAGAACGGTATCAGCACTAAAGGTCTGGACACCGACCTCCTGACGAATAGACTTAGCGTCAGTAATATCAAATTCTTTTACTGATGTAATAATTCTACCGTTATCTACACCATCAACAGAGATGGGTTCGTCCACCATAAACTGACCAGCAGTTTGGTGTAGGGTTAGAGTTGTTCCACTTTGGGTTCTTAGGAAACCTCTTGCTCCAGAACGCTTACCTTCTACTACAGCGGGGGCAGATAGTGATAGAGTTTGATTTAGAACAATTTCTGTGTCTGTTTGAATGTCAAACAGGAAAAGGTCAAAGGTAGATGCCGCATCTGCATAAGCACCTGCGGATAATTTATAGTCATAAACTCTGGCACGACCAACAGATTGACCTGCGGCAGCATCAAGGTCAGAACCTAGACGTTGACTACGAAGATCAACATATCCAGTGGTTGCGATACCTACGCTAGCACCACCATATACATTGTTTACACGAATTAGATTGCCTGCTTGGAAGGGAACACTTTCCGCTTCTACATTTCTAGTTGTTCTGGGTTTGTTAGCATCAACATAGATGGCACCAGGAGTTTCAACCTCAAAACCCCGTACATATGCTTTACCAGGACCTACCTTAATTGAGACAATATCCTTACTAGGAGTATTACCATCATCTGTCTGTTGATTAGAGAAGAATGCTCCAAACTGAGAGAATCTGTCTTCTAAACTTTCTTCCGCTTCGATTAGAAATGGATTGATATAATAATCACCACTCTCGTCATGAGTTCTACGTGCTAGTTCCTTAGCAATCTCACTGTAGACTGTATTCTTTACAATCTTTTTGATCTCACCTCTATCAGTCCTGAAGAGTTCAATAAAGTTTTGGTCTTGGAAATTATTAAGTTCTTTCTTGAATAGAACTAGACTAATCTTCAGACGATCAGCACCAGGGGCAGTAAAGTTAGAGAATCCAGCAGCATTATCGTAAAGACTAGAGTCTTCTACCGCAGTTACAATTTCCTCTACAACACGGAATCCAACCCTATATGATGGGGTGTTGTCATATTGATCAAGTAGAATAGTTTCTGTATCTACTTGAATAAAAGCACCGCGAGCGAAGAATACACCTTCCTCTACGGAGAAAGCACTACCGGTAGCAGTGGCATTAGTTAGGACACAGGTAGCGAAGTCAGAACCAGCCTCAATCGTGGTGGTTCCATAAGTAAAGTCTGCCTCAGTTACTAGATTCTCGCCATCTGTAAAGTTCTGAGTTTCAAAGTCTTCCCCATTAGACTTTTGATATTTAATATAAAGAGTTGTTACGTCTTCTGTGGATTTGGCAGCAGTAAGAACTTTTTTTACAACAGCAGTTACACCAGACTGCTTACCACGAATCTTTAGACCTACAACTTGATCAAGATACAGTTCTACAGGAACACCAAAAAATGTAGACTCTACCTTTACTGCATAATACCTATCATCATAAGTAATTGATCCAGGAATAACCATGGATCCTTCTTTAAAAATATGATGCCCAAACTTCTCAATCTGATCCTGTAGGATAGACTGTAGGGTAGTTAATTCCCTTGCTTGAACCGGAGTTCCAGGTTTAAATAGGACCCTATTGAACTTTTTATTTGGATCAAAATCGTCAAAATAGGGGTTGACGTTTAGGTTGGTGTTCTGGGGCATGTCAGAATTCTAGAACGATTTTGATATCTTCTCTTTGATTAGCAGCTCTGGTTACTTCAGGTCTATTGTCAATGTAAATAATGTCACCAGAGTATTTTTTGATCTCAGGCGAGGCAAGACCATCAGTGATAGACTGACCGAAGTAGTAAGTCTTAGAGTTTACAGTAGTGGACACACCAGTAAAGGTTGTCTCAATTCCGACGGTCTCGGTTCCAGTTGTGGTGGTGACAACAATGTTGACACTACCGCCAGTACCTGGACTGCTCGTAAATTTATTTAGACGGTATCCATAAGTGGGAATTTGACCTGTGTCGGATTTGGTAGCAAGGTCTCTGTCCTGCCAGTACCGCAAGAATTTGGTAACTGGATCATAAGAAATGATCTTACCAATAGCAGTAGATCCAACACCGATTGTTTGAGTGATGTCTCCATCAACAGCAACGCTCATAGTGCTTGTAGCAGCACCTGCTAAACGGAGTCCAAAGACACCAGAAGCACTTGAGGCAGTCAATAAATTGGTTGTGCCATTGACCTCAGGATTTTTAATAACCCCGATTCGAGCAAACTGATTACCAGTAGGAAAATCTGGATTTGTTGTATCAGAGTTCTCAATTCTAGAATAAATTAGAACTTTGCTAGCACCTAGTTCGCGGTAAATATCAGCACCATGTCCACCAGGAGGAGGGATGATGACAGTAAATACTGCGTTAGATCCAGTTACAACACTATCAAGATCAAGAGTGGCAAAAGTATAACCTGCCCCACCATTTGTCACCTGAACTGAAGTGGGTTTTCCATTTACAAAAGTAACTGATGCCTCACCATCATGACCATCACCACGAATGGGAACATTATTTTTTGTTCCGCTGAATTGATATGAGGCGCTAGTTACGTCCGTAATCAAGATGGTTTGAATTTGACCATCGACAGCAGCATTTCTTACATCTGCCGCATCTGTGTTGGTGCTCCAATTAGACGGAACTGGGACGTACTCAACACTATCAAACTTGACAATATCACCGGGTTTGATAGTATACAGATACTTCCAAACATAACCGTCACTTTCTAAACGCGGTTGTAGGTCAGTGTGGGTGGGTTCCTCTAGTGACGCAATACCTTTACCACTGTTAGTAGGATCAGCACCATTTGAAATACACTCATAAACTCGGAAGTCCGAGTTCATTACGTAATAGTTTGTTTGATACAAACTCGATGAATTCGTCTGTGGAGACGGATTGTTAATATCATAGTCATGACGATACATCTCATAGATGGTACCGCTAGTCCAAGAGATCTTGCGGACAACACGCAAGGTGTCAGCAGCAGCGATCTTCTTCGCAGAAATCAGGGTATCATAAATGTCATCATGATCGTCAAAGTTATCGATCGGAGCAGGTGTATTGGTATTCCAATCAGACGCCACATCAGTCGCATTGGGAAGACCAATGAACACATAATAACTGTTGTCAGTGGTGGAAATCCCGCTGACAAAGTTAGATGCATTCAACACCCTGATTTGATCAGTAATGATCGCTGGCATTCTCTTCTAGACTTTTTTTGTTATTTAGGAGTAATCTAGGGATAGATTTGTAGATCTAAAGATTGTAGGCGCAGTAGACAGTCCAGTTAGACCATCAGACGTGTTACAGGTGAACGCTAGACCGGTTCTGGAACCAGAACTAAATCTTGCCCAACTGAAATTGCCATAGTAGTTACCTACACCAGACCCTAGACCAGTGAAGTTCAGACCATGACCAGTTTCTACGTTTACGTGTATCCTCATTGAAGATGCTGTTCCTACTGGAGCAATATCCTCAATGTGTTGAACTTGGAACACAGTGTCTATGAAGTCAGAGCAGGAACTAATCGCAACAGTGCCATTTTGAGAGAGGGCAGTGACACCACTACCAATATTTGAACGAGTAACTAGGAAATAATCACCTGTAGCAATACCGGTTTTGAGGATACCACCAAATTCATTAACTCTTAGTTGGGAATCTAGTGGGATGTGGAAGTTGAATTGGATTCCTCCCGCAGTAGTTCCGATACCAGTGATAATGCCTTCGTCACCTGCGATAGTGACGCCTGATATAGTCTCAACTGGATTGATGAACGTAGTTGTACCAAATCCTGTATTGTTTTTGTCCTCATCAACGATTTGGATCGCAAAGGACGTAGTATCTGGTGCCTCTGTTTTACTAAAAACAAGGCTGCCGCCACCAGTGTAGTACGTATTACCTGTAGTACCCACACTTTGAATGAGGCGGGCGGATGGTCTGACTGATGCTGCATATTCAATTCGGGATTTGTCTACGATTCTACCTTCAACAATTTTATCTTCTTGCTGTTTACACCAAATTACTGGACGTAGAGGGTTTGTTTGATTAGAAATACCTTGCTTGGTGTAAACATTCGTTCTCAAAGTATCTCTGGACGTAATCGCAGTGACTACACGCTTAGATTGAGTAACTGGAGTGATTTGTTTACGATCCTTCATAATCTTTAAGGTATCACCAATCTTAACAGTATTCAAAGCACCAGCAGTAGATACGTCTGAGTCTGTTCCACGATACAATAAAATTTGTAGAGTTGTACCTGCTGCTGGTGGTTCTGTAAATTCTATTTGTGTGCCGCCATCAAACACATATGCTACATTTGGTTGCTGCAGAGTGTCATTTAAAAATATTAGCAGATTGAACTCTACGTCAATCGGAACCGATGTCCCTGCCTCAACACTCAGAGGAACATTATTCTCCTTGATCGTAAAGACAGTTTTTCTGCCGTCAAACTCGTCGGAGAAATCATCAAGAATCTGTAGTTTGCCAAATACCCATCCAGCAAACTCGTCATCTTGAGTCTCCTCTACAGTCCAAATAGCATTTTGGAAAGTGGTGCCGATACCAGTATTAGTTGGGATTCCAGCAATGCTTAATTGCTCACCAACGGTAAACCCATAACCAACGTTATTCAGTGAGAATGACGTGATACTTAAACCTAAACCAACATCAACAGTTACGGAAGCACCAACACCAGTGGACTCTGAAATTAATCGCAAATCATCATATCCAACCGGATCGTCAAAAGTTAAACGTGGAACGTTGGTCCAGGTGTAACCTGCTCCAACAGTATTCATAAAGATGTCTTTTATATGACCACCTACGACAGTAAATGTGCCAGCAGCGCCAGTCGTAGGATCTCCGCCATCGACAAAAAGTCTATAAGTTGTTCTGGGATTTCTGTATCCACTGCCAGTAAAGCCCATAGCGACAGTGACTGTTCCAAATCCGCTGACCACCGCTGTTCCGATTCCTGTCTGTCTGGGTTGATATCCATATCCTTGTGAATTACCAATTGAAACGATTAAACCTTTTCTAGGTAGTATATTAGCATTTACATCAGTTAAACTAGTAGCGTTTGTACCATTACCACTAAAAGCAATAGAAGTGATGCCGGTTGCCGAACCACCAATGAAATTATAGTCGAGTTCTGGTTTTTGGAAAATATTGTTAACTAGAATAGCACCATTATCTGTGGTGATTCCTGTGATGTTTGATCCGTCTTCTCTGATGGTAAACGTTCTTGCGATACCAGTAAAGTTTTGAGCAACATCGTCAATGATAATATTTCCGGTATAATCATTTCTGATAAATGATCTGCCTTGGAAAGAACTACCATTAGAAGTATCAACAAAGACAACTCTGTGTGTACCAATACCAGCAGTGGTTAAGGTAATACCAACACCAGTTAGAGCAAGATCTTTTGTATCGGCAAAAGTAAAATTATTTGCTGAATTTTTAATAATAAAGTAATCCCTGTTACCAATAAGTGGTTGTGGTGGATTAAGTGATCTAAGTTTTACTTGAGATCCTGTTTCAAGAAAGTCACTGATACCAGTAAAACTATCCGTGTCAATATTTACTTCAGAATCTGAGAATCTAAGACTTTCTCTAATTCCGCCAAAGGGAACATCTACAAAATTAATTACGTCATCAATAATATTGTAATCGCCTTGAAAGAACTTTACATCATCCCCAACAGCATGAGATGCTTGTGTTGTGCCTAACCATGCCCTATCAACAAACACATCGTTAGGATTTCCATTGTACCCAACAACTTGGATACGCATGATCTCATCGTTAATTTTTAAGAGATCATTTGGTCTAAACGTACCAACATCGTTAAGAGAAATAACTTTGTTTAGAACAGCATCTAGTGTTGTTCCGGCACCAAGTCTTTCGTAAATGGGTGACTGAATAATATTGTCTAGAGCAATAATACACTTAGTATTTTGCTTGATAGCAGTAAAACTATGAGTGGTTCCCGATCCAACCGCAGTTAGATTGATAATATCTCCCGTTAAAGAGAGTGCTTTAGTCGCTGCTACTTGAAATTTATTTTCTGCTGTCTTAACCGCAAATACTGTTTGTGGCAGGGTGGTTCCACCACCTACTCCCGGACTCGAACCATCGATGGCAATGGGAGTAGCGTCAGACGTATACTGTAGTTGCTCACCAGTTACGAAGAAGTGATTATTAATTACAAAGGTATCTCCACCAAGAAGAACGTCGGTGGTGCTAGACCCATCAAACTCTTTGTGAAAGATTGGATCTTCTTTATGTGTTAAGTTGAAAGAACGCCTAAAGGCGTCCTGCTCAGCGTTAAACTTTTTATTGATAGAACCAATCTGAAATGACATCTATCGTAGTTTTCTGATATTTAGGACAGGTTAATGAGAGTATCAGCATTTACATCATCTGGTTTGTCAATGCGAACCTCATGTACTCTCACCTCATAAGCAGTGTTCTGCTTAGGGGTAAATTGTAGATATACACTTGGAGCACTGATGGCAACAGCAGTATTAATGATGTCGCGTCTTTCTGTTGCCCCAGTAGAGACGTTTGCGTACTTACTGTAATTAGCATCACCTTCATACAAGTTCGCTGCTACCTGGAAGGTAGAATATTCGTTGTTGGTGATATTGTTAATCTCAACGTAGTATTTTACTGACGTGTAATTGTTGTAAGTCGTATCCGAAATCGTTACAGCGCCTGGAGTAGCAGATGAATCGCTTGAAATTGCTGTTCTAGTCGCCGTCAAGGCGGCGTCACCCACCTCAAACAAACTCTCAATACTACCTACCGTAGTAGCAATACCGACTTTAGTTGCTAAAGTGGACACTGTAACACCTAGACCAGCAGCAGGGGTAAACTTGACTTGAATTTCCTGCGAAGCAGTAATATCCATCTCAAATGTTCCTAGATCCATGTCCTCCTTAAACTTGTTATACTCATTGTAGAACATGGTGGTTCCAACACCCACGAAAGATGCTTCAAGGAATTCTTTCTCATCAGTGGATGCTATTGAAACAAGAACATTTCCGGAACGGAAGTCAGTAGCATTCCACGCCTGAATAACTTGCGTCGTGGCGGTCGTACAGTATGAAGAGACCCCGGATTTTTCAATGTTTTTGTATGAAGTTGTCCCTGAACCAACACCTTCCTGCATGACCTCTTTGTAGAAGGTGATGTCATAAACGAATGTTGGATTGAAGGGATTGAATGAAACTGAAACCTCACCAGCATTCAAATCTGCTGTAAAATCACCAAGGTCAAAAGAGTCTGATAGATCAGCATACTGAGAGATAAGTGCTACGTTACCATTATGACTTACAACAAACTCACAATATTGAGTTTCATTGACCAAAACACCTGAGGTAGAATCAAGTACAATCTGCGCGAAATATTTGACAGCATTTACAGAAGATGCTGCGAAGACATCCAGTTGAACTGATTTGTTGAGGTCGGGGTCTGAGTAGAATTGAGGACTGATATCGTCAATCTCCAAGACGCGATTTGTATCAC
>Ga0208666_1001436_pt1 | contig 10571 bp, 8 predicted proteins | sample 5B_taG_FD_184078 | JGI IMG/M metagenome (GOLD analysis project Ga0208666, IMG submission 184078) | Marine viral communities from the Subarctic Pacific Ocean - 5B_ETSP_OMZ_AT15132_CsCl metaG (SPAdes) (version 2) | ecosystem: Environmental > Aquatic > Marine > Oceanic | place: Pacific Ocean...
GATAGGTGGGATGATTAATCCTGTTCAAAATGAATCTCCAATTAATCATATTAGTGGAGAATTATTATATAAAAACAAAAAAAGACAAATATACGGTTTTGGTTTAGGAATAGATAAAGATTTCTACCCTATTGTTTCAGGTCGTATGTACTGGAAAATAGGTAAATGAGTCAAGATTTAAGAAAAATAATTCAGTCTGAATATATTAAGTGTGCTGCTGACCCAATACACTTTATGAAAAAATACTGTTTTATTCAACATCCACAACGTGGACGTATCCCTTTTCATTTATACCCATTTCAAGAAAAAGTTTTAAAATTATTTCAAGAAAACCCATATTCAGTAGTATTAAAATCTAGACAGCTAGGTATTTCTACCTTAGGTGCTGGTTATTCTTTATGGTTAATGTTATTCCATAAGGATAAAAACGTACTTTGTATTGCAACAAAGCAGGATACAGCCAAAAACATGGTTACGAAGGTTAAATTTATGTATGAAAATTTACCTTCTTGGCTTAAAATAGACGCTCAAGAGAATAACAAACTAACACTAAGGTTAAACAACGGATCCCAGATTAAAGCAACATCTGCAAGTAGTGATGCTGGTAGATCAGAAGCAGTTTCTCTTCTATTAATTGATGAGGCAGCCTTTATTGATAACATTGGTGAAATATGGGCCTCAGCTCAACAAACACTTGCTACTGGTGGTGGGTGTATAGCATTATCTACTCCTTATGGTACAGGTAATTGGTTCCATCAAACATGGGTTAGAGCAGAAAATGCTGAAAATGATTTTCTACCTATTAAACTTCCTTGGTATGTACACCCAGAACGTGATCAAGCTTGGAGAGATAGACAAGATGAATTATTAGGTGATCCTAGAATGGCAGCACAAGAATGTGATTGTGATTTTAGCACCTCAGGTGATACTGTATTCTACGCTGAATACTTAGAATTTTATGAACAAACATATATTAAAGATCCCCTTGAAAAACGAGGCGCTGATCAAAACTTATGGATTTGGGAACCAGCTGATTACTCAAGATCCTATCTTGTGGTTGCAGATGTTGCTCGTGGAGATGGAAAAGATTATTCTGCTTTTCATATTATAGACATTGAAACAAATACTCAAGTTGCTGAATATAAAGGTCAACTTAGTACTAAAGAGTATGGACATTTATTAGTTGGTATAGCTACTGAATATAATGAAGCATTACTTGTAATTGAAAATGCTTCGATTGGTTGGGCTACTATTCAAACAGTAATAGAAAGAGGATATAATAACTTATTTTATTCAAGTAAGAGTGATTCCTCAATGAGTGATTCGTATTTTGATAAATATATGGATACATCTAAAATGGTAGCTGGTTTTACTACAACATCTAGAAATAGACCTATGATAGTAGGTAAATTTCAAGAATATGTTAATGGTAAAGATGTTACAATTCAATCAAAACGTTTGCTTGAAGAGATGAAAGTATTCCTATGGAAAAATGGACGACCAGAAGCCCAACAAGGTTATAATGATGATCTTGTTATGGCATTTGGTATTGCTATGTTTATGAGAGATACTTCATTTAAATTTAAAACACAACATTTAGAGAAATCTAAAGCTGTTATGAATAGCATATCAAGAAACACAACACCATTTGCAGGAGGATATGGTAACACTAATAATGTTCAAAATCCTTATGAAATAGAAAATCCCTATGGTGGGAAAGAAGATATTAGTTGGCTTCTATAAATTAGATAATATTTATAATAATAACATATACTCATGGCTGATACTAGCTTATTTAAAAGATTACAGAGATTATTTTCTTCTGACGTAGTAATACGAAATGTAGGGGGTAATCAATTAAAAGTAGTCGATACAGATCACATTCAAACTTCTGGAGAATTTGAAACTAATGCTTTAATGGATAGATTCTCAGGAATTTACCAAAACCCAGCTTCAACTTCTCTTTATGGGGCCCAGTTCAATATGAACTACCAATATCTGAGAACATTTATTTACTCAGATTATGATTTAATGGATACAGATGCTATTATAGCTTCTGCTCTTGACATTGTAGCTGATGAATGTACTCTTAAAAATGATATGGGAGAAATTCTTCAAATTAAATCATCAGATGAAGATATTCAAAAAATCCTATATAATTTATTTTATGACGTACTTAATATTGAGTTTAATCTTTGGTCTTGGACTCGTCAAATGTGTAAATATGGTGATTTTTTCTTAAAACTAGAAATTTCAGAAGAATTTGGTGTATTTAATGTAATCCCTTACTCAGCATACCATATTGAAAGACAAGAAAATTTTGACCCTGAAGCACCTTCTAAAGTACAATTTAATTATAATCCAGAAGGTATTTATGGTGGTTCTTCTTCTGGTTATTATGCTGGTCCCAATAATTCACAAGGAAATGCTAGTACTATAACATTTGATAATTACGAAATTGCTCACTTTAGATTATTATCTGATGTAAATTATCTTCCATATGGTAGATCTTATATTGAGCCTGCTCGTAAGCTATATAAGCAATATGCACTAATGGAAGATGCTATGTTAATTCATAGGATTGTTCGCGCACCAGAAAAACGTATTTTCTATATTAATGTAGGTGCAATTCCACCTAATGAAGTAGAAAATTTCATGCAGAAAACTATTTCTACAATGAAGCGCACTCCATTAATGGATCAGAAAACAGGTGAATATAACTTAAAATACAACATGCAAAATGTAATGGAGGATTTTTATATTCCTATTAGAGGTAATGATCAAGCAACAAAGATTGATACTACTAAAGGTTTAGAATATGCTGCAATTGAAGATGTTGAATACTTAAGAGAAAAACTATTTGCTGCCCTTAAAGTGCCTAAAGCATTTATGGGATATGATGAAAATTTATCAGGTAAAGCTACATTAGCAGCTGAAGATATTCGTTTTGGTCGTACAATTGATAGACTACAACGAATATTATTATCTGAATTATATAAAATTGCATTAGTTCACTTATATGCTCAAGGGTATAGAGATGAACAAATGACTAATTTTGAACTAGATTTAACTACACCTTCTATCATATATGATCAAGAAAAGATTGCATTGATGAAAGAAAAAGTAGATCTAGCTTCACAAATGATGGAAAATAAATTGCTTCCTACAGATTGGATTTATGAGCATATATTCCATTTAAGTGAAGACCAGTATGAAGAATATAGAGATTTAATTGCCCAAGATCAAAAACGTCAGTTCCGTATGAATCAAATTGAAACTGAAGGTAATGATCCACTTACAACAGGCCGTTCATATGGTACACCACATGATTTAGCTTCATTATATGGGCAAGGTAGAATGGAAAGCGACCCAGGTAATGTACCTGATGGGTATAATGAAAAAGAACCATTAGGTCGTCCTAAAGAAAAGGCATCTAATATTAATACTCAAGATAATGCTTTTGGAAAAGACAGATTAGGTCGTCAACAAAATAAAATAGATGATCAACCTGGCTTTAATGAATCTGCAAAGCAAAACTATGCTAAGAATCGTTCATTACTCGAATCCATGGGTAAAGAATTAATCTTTACATCAGATAAAAAGAAAGAATCATTATTAGATGAATCAAATATTAAAGAGTAATATCTCCTTATATATTTATAATAAATCCTACTAGGAATGAATATTAAACATTCAAAATACAAAAATACTGGTATTTTATTTGAACTATTGGTTCGCCGAGTAACGGCAGATACCCTTAATGGTGAAGACTCAGAGTCTTTAAAACTTATCCAAAAATATTTTATTAAAAGTGAACTTGGAAAAGAATATAAATTATACGAAACTCTTACTAAGAATACATCTTTAACTGAATCTAAAGCTAATGTAATGATACAAACATTACTTGAAGCTTCTAGAAAGTTAAATCGTAGTGCACTTAAAAGAGAAAAATATAATCTTATTAATGAAATTAAAAAGCATTATAATATAGAAGAATTTTTTAAAACAAAACTTTCCCACTATAAAACTCATGCTGCTTTTTATGTATTAAATGAAATCCAAAACTCAGACACCCTAGTAGATACAGATCTCATTATTAATAATAAAATGACACTTTTAGAACACCTTTCAGAATCAAAAATTGATGAAGAAAAAGTTGAAGCTGGAGTGTTCCAAGAATTCCAATCATACGATAAAGATACTCGTATGCTTACTTATAAAATTTTAATGGAAAAATTTAATGGTAAGTATAATGGTTTACATAACAGCCAAAAAGAAGTATTAAGACAGTATGTTAATTCAGTAGATTCAACTCCTGTATTAAAAGAATTTTATAATAATGAAGTAACTAAAATTAAAACTCAATTAAATGAGTTAATGTCTAAAATTACTGATAAAACAGTTCAAATAAAAATTAATGAGGTATCTAATTTAATTGAAGAATTAGATAAAAAAGCTAAAGTTACAAGTGAAAATATTGTAAATATTCTTCAATATCTTGAATTAGTAGAAGAGTTAAAAGTAGCCCATGCGTAAAGTTGGTGATACTAAAGTAGCAGGTGGTATAAAAACTACTGTAACTAAAATTGACCCGGAAACGGGTCAAATCTCTTGGTCTGTTGATTATACTGCAAATTACAAAAAATTATTTGACGATATTACTGATCTAATGAATACAGCTAAAGAAGTAGCAGATGCTACTGGAGAGCCTTTTTTTAAAGATCATTATTTAGATATTAGAAGAAGAAGAAATGAATTAAGAACGTATTTAAGGAATAATAAAAGAAAAGAATACGATCGAATTAAGGGAATGTCTGAAATGAGTGGAACAGGAGGCTCAGCTTCATTTTCTGTAGGTACAGGTGGACAATATGCTACCCCTTTTGCTTTTAAAAAAGTAAAAAAAGAATTAAAAGAATCAAATCCTGGATCTTCTTTAGGTAAAGGACCAAAAGCTGGCCCAGAAGGAGTTAAAGATAATTACTATTATAAATTAGGCTGGAAACCTGTAGCTAAACCACATTCTACAAAAGGCGTAGATATTCGGTATTTATGGGGGAAGAAATAATATGTATAAATATAAACTAAACCTAAAAGAGCAGGATACTGATAGAGTAGCATTTCAAGAAAAACGAATTGCTGCTTTTAAAGAAATTGAATCTCGTTTAAATGCTTTATACCCTATGGTAGATAAAGCAAAAGATGAAACAATAGCTTACTATCAGGAAAAACCAGAATCATATTCTGTAATTGTTCCTACAGATTTGGTTTTAGATTATTTAAAAGATATAGAAAAATTATTAACTGAATGATATGAAAACTTTACAAGAACAATATAATTTATTAAACGAAGGGAAAGGACACAAAGATGTGTTTATGAAATCTGCTCGTAGCCTATTCCCAGACCTCTTTAATAATTTTACTAATTTTAGCACAGCAGTAAAAGTTTTAAAAAATAAAAATATTATCTCTGAAGCTGCAGGCGGTGTTGTTACTGATAATGTTAACCCATTTATTAATTGGAAAGAATTCTTATCTGAAGAAGCTAAAGCAGTAGAAAGTAAACCTACTAAAGAGGTTACTGATATGGAAACTGCTGGGTATGACTATAAAGATCCTAAAAATTCTAATAACCTTAACTTTGAAGAAATGTTAAGAGGTTATTATGCTGAAATGAAAGATCCTAAAAATGCAGATAAAACAGAAGATGAGTTAAGAGAAATGGTAGCTAAAAATCTATCTAATGACTCTACTTATTACACTACTAATCAAGCATTTGGTATAATGGGTATTGGTTATACAGAAGATGCTCCAGGATTAGGAGCTACTAAAGAAATTAAAGGTGAATATAAAGGCTCTGGATATGGTGAAGAAACTAAAAAAGATTTACCTGAAGGAGAAGTAGGCACAGGATACGTAGAAATTAAAGAAGGTAAAAAAGTTAATTTAACAGATTTAATTAGCGAAGCTATTGGAGGTTATATTGATATAAGCCCTTCAATCCCAGTACAAGAAGATGCTCGTACCGATGCTGAAGAAGAAGGCTATAAAGATGGCATGCGTGATGAAAAAGAAGATCTAAAGGATAAGCCTAAAAAGAAAAAAATAAAAAAAGAAACTGTTGATTCTAAATTAGCTGAAATTGAAAAAGCTGGTAAAATTACTACTTTAGAAGCCCAAATTGAAGCTTTAACAGAATTAATTGAAACTAAAAACCAAAGAATTTCTATGGTTACTGAAGATGATAATTTATCTGAATTAGTAGACAAGAAAAAAATGAAAGAAATGCAGCGTGAAGTAAAACTTCTTGAAAAGAAAAAAGCTGGCATGGAAAAAATGTATGAAAAACTAACTGGTGAAGCTTATAAAATGGACATGCCATCAGGTTTAGTAGCTCAAGTAGACGAAACTGAAGAAGTAACAGAAGATTTTGATGATGTAGTTGATGATATTATGGATCAAGGTAAATCAAGAAAAGACGCTGAAAAAATTGCAGGAGCTATTAACGCTAAGTATGTAGGAAATTATAGAAATGAATAAGCAAGTTCTTATTGAAACCCAAGCATTCCAAATTTCACCTATGCAGCTTACTGAAGGAGCTAAAGCACCTTCTGGTAACCCATTAGTTGAAGGGATTTTAGCTACTGCTGAAGTTAAAAATGGTAACGGTCGTTACTATTCAAAAGATTTATGGCAACGTGAAATAGATAAATATAAAGAAGTTGTAAAAGAAAATAGAGCAACAGGTGAATTAGATCATCCTGATTCTTCTATCATTAATCTAAAAAATGTATCTCATATTATTAGAGATATGTGGTGGAATGGAGATAACGTAATTGGTAAAATTGAAATTCTCCCAACAGCATCAGGTAATATTTTAAGAGCATTAGTAGAAAATAATGTACAAGTAGGTGTTTCATCTCGTGGTATGGGTTCATTATCTCAAAATAGAGATGGTGTATTAGAAGTTCAAGATGATTTTGAATTATTATGTTGGGATTTTGTTTCAACACCTTCTAACCCAGGCTCATATATGCATACTATTAATGAAGGAAAAGAAACTCCATCAAATCCTTACAGTAAAATAAATACTATCATTACTGAAATTTTATGCTCAAACGGTACGTGTCCCGTACTTTAAGAAGCCTGCTACCTTAGGCAATTCTATTATATTATAGATTTAAAACGCTCCCCTAAAAAGGAGCGTTTTTTATATCTCCCTATATATGTATTGCTGCAATGTGAACAATATACTATGATCTATATAGTATTCACTTAACTAAATTCGAATTACAGTTCCTAATAACTGTACTCCACAAACTTAAATTTTGAGGTAAAATGGCAAACAGAGATCTGCTAAAAGAAGCAATCGCTGACGCAAAAGCACTTAAAGAAACTGCTATTGCGAACGCAAAAGCTGCTTTGGAAGAGGCTTTCGAACCAAGACTCAAGTCTATGCTTTCAGCTAAACTTGAAGAAATGGAAAAGGAAGAAATGGAAGAAGCAGATATGACCGAAGCTAAAAAAGAGTATAAGGACGATGACCGAAAAGACGGAGGCGAGAGCAAAGAAACTAAACGTACAGAAAAAATGAAGTACGGAAAAGACTTAGCTGAAGCTGAAGAAATGGACGAAATGGACTTAGACGAATTATTAGCTGAACTCGATGAGGATGCTCGTACTGACGCTGAAGAAGAAGGCTATAAGGACGGCATGAAAGATGAAAAAGAAGACATGGACGATATGGACGATGAAGAAATCGACCTTGATGATATGTCAGAAGATGATCTTAAATCCTTTATTGAAGACGTAATTGCTGATATGGTTACAGCTGGTGAGTTAGAAGCAGGCGAAGAATTTGAAACAGAAGACGACGATGAAATCGACGTTGAAGATGATGATGATATCGATGTAGAAGATGATACAGACGTAGACGTAGAAGTGAACGAAGAGATGCGTAAAGACGACATGGATGAAGCCCACACAGCAATGCATGGGAAAGATGACATGGACGAAGAAATGCGCAAAGATGATATGGACGAAGGAATTATGGACAGACTTAAAGCTGCTTATAATGATAAAGAACTTATGTCTAAAATCGTTACTGTAGATGGTAAAAAAGTATCAATGAAAGATCTCCTTTCTTTGGCAGGTTCAGGCGCAACCGCTGGTATGACTGAAGAAAAAGAAGATATGGATGAGAAGCAAGGATACGATGCAAGATTGGACGATGCAGAAGGTGCTCGACATGGTAAGAAGAAACAAGATATGGCTCAACGTCGTGCTGATTCTGAAAACATGGAGAAAGCTTTAGGTAAAAGAAAATTTTCAGGTGATAAAGAGATGGATAAAATGAACGAAGAACTTAAGGAATTAAGAGCTGACCTTCAGGAAACTAATCTTTTAAACGCTAAGCTACTCTACACAAATAAAATTTTCAGAGCTAAAAACTTAAAAGAAGCTCAGAAAGTTAAAGTTCTAGAGGCATTTGACAAAGCGTCAAATGTTAAAGAAGTAAAACTTATTTTTTCAACTTTAAACGAAGGTATGGTTAATAAAAAATCAGCCCCAATTAAAGAAAATTTAGGTAGCGCTTCAAAAGCAGCTGGTGTAGCGCAACATAGAAAACCAATAGTTGAAGTTGATTCACAGGTTTCTAGGTGGCAAAAACTAGCTGGAATCAAGTAATTTTATATTAATTCTAATACATTTAAAAAAAATGTCACAAATTCAATCCCTTTTAGAAGACGCTGGGCAAGGCTGGAAAAGCATGCAAGGCGACGCTGCTAGATTGGCTTCAAAGTGGAACAAAACAGGCTTGTTAGAAGGTCTTGCTACTGAGCAAGATAAGAACAACATGTCTTTGATCCTCGAGAACCAAGCTAAGCAATTGGTAACTGAGACGTCTCAAAACCCAGGTGGTGGAGCGGCTAACGGTGCTGGTGCTTTCGCAGTAGGAACAGGTGCTGAGTGGGCGGGTATAGCTCTTCCACTAGTACGTAAGGTATTTGGTCAGATAGCTGCTAAAGAATTCGTTTCTGTACAGCCTATGAACTTGCCTTCAGGTCTAGTATTTTATCTAGATTTCCAATATGGTGATAATAAGCCTGCTTTCGAAGTTGGTGAGTCACTTTACGGTACTTCAAACGCAGGTACATTCCCATTCTCTACACCTTCAACCAACCTACAGTTAAATGATGCTAGTGCATCAGTTGCTGGACAGCAAGGTTTGTATGGTGCTGGTAAGTTCGCTTACTCAACTAACCAATTCTCACAGTCTGTAGGTACTACAGCTCTTCCAGTTGTTTCCGGTTCTGCCGCTACAGATGGTATTGCTAAAGCTACATGGGCTGAAGTAAACTATGACGGAAGATTGTCTCAATCTATCTCTAATGGTGAGATCTATAGAGTTTCTCTTTCTCAATCAGTTATCGCTGGTACAGGCGCTGTTGCTGATTTAGATCTTGAAGGAGTTAGAGCATTCGTTGCTTTCTCTGCTTCTGCTGCTGGAATTCCTGCAGGTAGATTAACTTCTTCATTAACAGTTGGTGGGTTACTTCCTGCATTCACAAGAGCTGAAACTAGAAACATTGTTCCTGCTACAGGATTAGGTACTGCATTCGTATCTTTCTTCTACACAGCATCAGGAACTGCATTAGCAACTACTGCTGGTGGAGCCGTTTCATCTTCAACTTTCAATGTTCTCTATAACAAGAAGACTACAATGTCTCCTTATCAAATCGGTGATTTCGAAGCTGGTAACACATATGCTGTTCCTAACGCTTTGAATGCTACAGAAATTGATATCCCTGAGATCAACATCCAGATGCGTTCTGATTCTATCGTTGCTAAAACGAAGAAATTGAAAGCAGTATGGACTCCAGAATTCGCTCAAGACTTGAATGCATATCAAGCGCTTGATGCTGAAGCTGAAGTAACTAACATTATGAGTGAATACATTTCATTGGAAATCGATTTAGAGATCCTTGATATGTTGATTCAAGATGCTGCTGCTGGTACTGAGTACTGGACTGCTCTTAATAATGGTGTTTACGACGCATCTGCTAACGGATTCGCATTCCCTACAGCAACTAGTCAAACTGGTTACTACAACACTCAAGGACAGTGGTTCCAAACTTTAGGAACTAAAATGCAGAAATTAAGCAACAAGATCCACCAGTTAACTCTACGTGGAGGTGCTAATTTCTTAGTTTGTTCTCCAGTTGTAGCTACTATTATCGAATCAATCCCAGGATTCTCTTCGAATTCAGACGGTGACGTTTCGAAAATGGAGTACGCTTTCGGTGTACAAAAAGCTGGTATGATCAATAGCCGTTACACAGTTTATAAGAATCCTTACATGAACGAAAATACCATCTTGATGGGATTCCGTGGAAGTCAGTTCTTAGAAGCAGGTGCGGTATTTGCTCCTTACATTCCGTTGATCATGACTCCTCTTATCTACGATCCAACTACCTTCACTCCACGTAAAGGATTGTTGACTCGCTACGCTAAGAAGATGATTCGTCCGGAATTCTACGGTAAGATCTTCGTTTCAGGCCTTCAAAGCC